>Ga0209755_10008577_pt1 | contig 10915 bp, 5 predicted proteins | sample TergutCo191P1_FD_187301 | JGI IMG/M metagenome (GOLD analysis project Ga0209755, IMG submission 187301) | Cornitermes sp. P1 segment gut microbial communities from Petit-Saut dam, French Guiana - Co191P1 (SPAdes) (version 2) | ecosystem: Host-associated > Arthropoda: Insects > Digestive system >... | reverse complement strand
ACTTGTTCGCTGTCCCCATTCCATTGTTGTCGGCGGGAAAATACTTTTAACGCCCAAGTCCATTAACCTTTTATATTCCCTATCCACTTCATCGTAAGTTTTCATTTCGAAAGCTATTTCCATAGTACCATTGTTACCCTTAGGGTATCCATATTCCTGCGATGTCATTTTCTCAAAATCTTTTCGTCCGTACATAATTAATTTACATTCACCTGTTTGAAACTCGGCGTTTGGTTCACCTTTTTTCCAGTTGGTTTCCAGGCCAATTATATCGCGATAAAATGTTACTATTTTTTCTAGGTTGGTTACGAAGAGACCGATGGCTTGGAGGTTGGGCATTTTATTCATCCCACGAAAGTATAAGTTTCATTGTAATAAGCATTAAGCGATTTGCCTTCATAACTCCAATACCTTGTAGGTTGTATATTATAATCTATGTCAAGAATTTCTCTTGTAACCTGAGTTAAGGATTTTTCTTCATCGCTGTCTGCTGTTTTTACTTTTCTATCAGATGACACAAACACTTCTACCGATGTTTCGCCACAAGTAAAAACCAGTTTAGCGCCTATAGGCACACCCATCTCGGCAAAATTTAACGGCGGTCGTCTTTTTTTGTAATTTTCTGACGCTTCTTTTTCTGCTGTGGAAACAGATTTATTAATTTCTGCTGTTATAGCAGGAGTAACATCTTTTTTTGCAAATAGCCGCAGTATAGCAATTGCCTGATCCGGATCAATCTCGAAAAACTCTCTTCTTGGGTTTACTCTATTGGGATAAAATGCCTTGTGCAGAGCGTTTTCCACCACTTTGCAATCGTCTACTTCACAAGCAAAAAGACATTCAAACGGTAATGGTACGCCTGTTGTATTCAATTCGTTCATACGGCTTGTTATCTCGTTTGTTGTTTGCCCTATTTTAACCAATCCTGGCATTGCGGGGTTGGCTAGGACGTATACGAGACCTTTTTGTGGATTGGACATGGGGGATACCTCCTCCTAAAATAATTACTATAATAATATATTTTTAATTCATAATCAATTTAGTATAAAATTTCTATAATCAATGTGAATTTCATCTCCTTCTGATAATTCAATAGCATAGTTAATATTTTCTAATGCTTTTTCTTTATTTTTTAAACCAAAGTGTGCTTCAGATAGAATACGATATATTTTTATTTTTTTCCCATCATATATACGAGGCGTATCTTCAATATATTTATCTAAATTTTTTATTATTGATTTATACAATTCATTTCTTTCATTTATATTTTCTTCATTTCTAAATTCTTTGATAGCACGTCTTAATTGTTTTACTTGTTCATATTCCGTCTGAGCAATAAGATACAACATTTCAACTTTATTCTTTTCTAAAGTAGATGATTTTGTAGCATTATAATAATTTTTAGCAGCCATTTTAAAATTTCTATTACGTAAATGATAATCTCCAATTTTTTTTAAATAAATATAATTATTTGATAAATCGTGTGCTTTTATTAAACATTCAATAGCATTTTTATATTCTGATTTATACAACGCATAAAATTGTGAATACATATACCAAACATATGCCTCATTACCATAATCCTTAATTGCTTTTTTAAACATTATTTCTGCTTGCTCAAATTCACCATAACTAGCATTTTGCATTGCTTTATCTACAATTTTTCTAGGTATAAGTGCTCCTCTTTCTATTGCTTTTTCTTCAATTGGTAATAAGTTATAATTATCAACATCTTTTAACTCATGGAATTCACTTAATCTTTTTTTTATTTCATCAATTCGTTCACTATCTTTATTAGAATTCAAAATATATGTTTTATTAATGACAAAACAACGTATTCTGTTGAATTTTGTAAATAATTAATTTTAATTATTGATAATGATGATAATTTTTTTATTATTTCTAACAAAGGTGATGTAATTAAATCAGAAACCAAATAAATTAATGCATCGTGATCTAAAACATCAGATGATAAACATATCGCCCATAATACAGTTTTTTGGTCAATATGAAGCAGTGATAATTGTTGTTCAAAACAAAATTTTGAGATATTATCCGTATTATTATCTATTTCTTTTTTAATTATATTTATATTTTTTCCTAATTTTATTTGACCTATAATACTTTTAATTACAATCGGAATTCCTGATGATAATTGAGCAATCTCCCTCCTTATTCCTTGCATATAACTTTTTGGTATATCTATATCATTAGAGAATAAATCTACTAATGCCAAGGCATCTTCTTCGCTAAGGTAATCTACACGTATAGTTTGAGGAACACTCTGGGGATACTCTCTACTTGTAAGTAATATTTTAGATGGACTTGGAATTTCATTATTAATAAAATCCCAAATATCAGCAAAATTTTCAGGTTTTATAGTTTCTAAATTATCTAAGACTAATAATATTTTAGCAATAGATAATAATTCAATTAATGTTTCTTTCTTTTTTTCATCTCAAATTGTAAATATTCTGGAAACCCTAAAACAATTAAAATAGTATCTATCAATTGATCTAAATGATCAAATGCTTGTTCTATCTTTGTAATTTTTCCATCTTTAAAAAAAGTATTTTTTGCAGACATCCAAACAAAATATTCAAAATCATTATTTTTACTGTCTATTAATCTATAACAACTTTCTATAGCGATAGCAGATTTCCCAACCCCACCTATTCCATCCAAGGCAGAAATAAAATGTCGTTTGTGATCTAATGCATTATTTAATTCTTTTATTTCTTTATCCCTACCAATAAATATATTATAATCTTTTTCTGGAAGATTATGCGAAATATTATTTTCTGTTTTAACATTAATATTTAATGGCTTTCTAAAAATTGACTCACTATCAAAACCGAATAGATCTATATGATTACTTGCTTCAGAACGAATGTATGTCTCTTTATTTATCCCTCCTGAGAAAAACACCTTTTGACTAGTCTTATCAAACCTATTATAAAAAATAATAATACCATCTCGACATGCTAATAATGGCCAAACATGTATCAGTTTTGTATTTAATAAAAAATATAACCCAGCCTCTTTAATATTGGTAGTATCTAATTGTGTACTTACTTCATTATTATTATAATTTAATATTTTCCAAGAATTATCGTTATTATTATCCGATATTAAATATAATTTTATATTTAGATATTCTTTAGTGACATCAATAATCTCATTTAAAATTGATTCTAGTACTGGATTGATTCTTTCTGCAGTTTCTTCTTGAATCATACCATGTGATATTAATCTATTTTTTAGACTAGTGATTTTTTGAAAAAAACTAAAAATAGTGTTTTTGTCTTCGATTGTCTCAATTAGATTTAAAGCATTTTTATATACTTCATTAAAATTTTTATTGTTTTTCTCAGATATATTAATTCTAAATAAATTCTTAGGATCAAGTTCTTTATTAAATTTTAAGGAAAGTAATAATTCTAAAAAACTGAGCCAAGCTCCTTCTGTAGGTCTTTGAAAATTATCATGTATATATTTTTCTATTCTTTGATTTCTAACTTCAGTATATTTTAATTGACAATATGTAATAATTACAAATGTTTTTAAAAGAGAAAAAGAAAAATATATTATTTTATGAAACCTTTGAAAAGGATTAACTGTATGATTGAAATTAGAGAAATCAGGTTGTAGATAACTTGGTAACATATTGACTCCTTATACAGACTTTAATATTAATATCTATTATTACATATGTCAATTATACCCTCTTTTTCCCTCAACAAACAACTCCCCCGATAATTTTTGATGCAACTCAAACAAAAACGCAACACACTGACCGTCATCGTTAAAAGAGTGGCCATAAGCAGCTTCCACAGCCTTGTCAAGCTTCTGGTGGGCTTTGACCAACTCTGGAAGCATGGCATTAGCATCATAAAGAACCACTAACAATAAATAAAGACAAATATTCCGTACACCAGATACATAGATATTTTTACAAAAAATTAATACTTATTTTTTATGGAAAAACAAGCAAAAAACGTAAAAATATAGATAAAAAGGAAAATTAAATTACTCAAAAATATAGAATAGCATTGTTAAAACACCAGAACCGTGATATACTGCACTATGAGCATATTTTTATAATAAACAATAATAGTTAATTATTTTTTTAATTAAAGAAAAGGATTATGAGAATGTCTAAGGCGTCAGGTTTAAAAACTATTGATTTTTTTTGTAGCATCGGCGGAATGACAGAAGGCTTTGAGAATGCTGGTATAAAGGTAGTCGCTGGTGTAGATCTGGATCCAAATTGTAAAGAAACATATGAAAAAAATCATCCAAAATCTAAATTTATATTGAAAGACATAAAAAAACTAAAATCTAGTTATTTCATAGAAAATATGAATATAAAAAAAAATGATGATGGATTAATAATGATAGGTTGTAGCCCTTGTCAACATTGGACAAATATAAATACAGAAAAAAAGAAATCTGAACCTTCAAAAAATTTATTAATTGATTTTACTAGATTTGTCAGATATTATAAACCAGGATATATTGTTATTGAAAATGTTCCTGGGATTGAACACAATCCTGAGGACAGTGGGTTAAAAAATTTTATTGCATTTTTAAATAAAAATAATTATAAATACGCTAAAACTATTTTGAATATGTCTGAATATGGAGTACCGCAAAAAAGAGTTCGATTTGTTTTATTAGCAACAAGAAATAATAATTTAATTTTTTTACCTAATAAAGCAAAGGAAGTAAAAATACTAAGTGATGTAATAAAAGAACTTCCGGTAATAAGAGCAGGTAGTAGGAATAATAAGCATAAATTACATCACTCACAGAAATTATCTGAAAATAATAAAAAGCGATTAAAATTAACTCCTAAAAATGGAGGAACACGAATAGCATGGAAAGATAATCCTGAACTTCAAATTGAGGCATATAAAGACAGAGACAATATGTTTAAAGATGTTTATGGACGTATGAAATGGAATAAACCTGCTCCTACAATTACAACAAAATTCAACAGTATATCCAATGGACGTTTCGGACACCCTACACAAATGAGAGCAATTTCCTTGCTCGAAGGAGCTTTACTACAAACATTTAAAGAATCTTATTCTTTTCTTGGCAAATCCGATTCTGATATAGCTAAGCATATCGGGAATGCGGTTCCTCCTTTTTTTGCTGAGCAGTTAGCAAAAAGAATAAAATCTCATTACTGCCAATTATAAATTATTTTTCTTTGTAACATTCATCTATAATACTTTCAAGCCATTTTTTACAATCTCTATCTGGCAGACCAGGGCGACCATTTATTGATATGTCAGCCCATACAATTGCTTCTCTAAGAGGACTGTCAATAGAAACAATTCTTTCATATTTTTTTGCTAAATCATCATATTTAATTATTTCTAATTGCTTGAAATCACAAATCATATGAGGAAATTCACCCTCGAGTTTATGAAAGAACATATATTGATCAGGCGATGTATTTCTTAATTTACTTTCGCTTAAGTTTCCTTTTTTAATTTTTGTTATAATGTTTATAAAACATGCTACTTTAACATTTTGAATTGGTTCTCTTTCTTTTGTTTTTTGTAAATCACATGAAGGAGAGAGTATAATTCTATATGATAATGGATCATTCTTACTTGAATTCTTTTTCCTTAAAATATCTCCGGTTAAATAATTATTTCCGATATACGGATATAAATATAATTCCCAAGCATTTATCATACCAGAATCAGAGGCTTCATCAATAGATGCAGCTAAACGTCTTTTCATTAATCTTGTAAACAACTCTGATTTAATATTTGTTTTCGTTAGTTTTGTATTCGTAAGCATTTTTTGATAAGTATTACGATATATTTCACTAATATCGGTATCAAGTTCCTGTGATACAATTTTTTGTTTTTCAATGAATGGCAAGAACTCCTTAATCACTTTTTTTAAATCATTTATACCATTTACACCTTTCTTAACAGATCTAATAAAATAATTATCCTTATACGGATTATCATAAATTTCAGCATAAGCGGAATAAATAATAATCGGAAGAAATGAATGGTTGTAAATCTTTTTTATTATTTTGTCTCCAGCTTCTGTATCTTTTTCAATACCATTGTTTAAATCAAGAGTAATAAGATCAACTTTATAAATTGATAACATTTTATCAATATTCATAAAACTACAATGAGGTAAAATTTTAATATTCTTTTGTCTTTTTAACCCTTTAGAAATTGATTCTACAATACGTTCTTCGTCTTCAATACAAAGAATATTCATTATGCCCCCTTGACTGGTAAATCAAATTTAAATGTTGCTCCGCCTAATTTTCCTGGTTTGATTAATGTCATTTTCCCATTATATTGAGATACAAGTTCTGATACAACTGTTAATCCCATTCCAAATCCATCTGTTCTGGTTGTAATACCAGGCCAGAATATTTGTTCCTCCATGCCTTTTTCTATTCCTGGCCCAGAATCATGGAAACCGATAATTAACCTTGTTTTTTCGGAATCCAATTTAAAATTTACCTCTATTATTTTATCACGCTTTGATATTGTGCTTAGCCAAAAAACAGCATTGGAAAATAAATTATAGAAAATTGAACTCATTTCACCTGGATAAACTTCTAAAGTAACATTTATCTTATTATTTTTTAATTGAATATTTTTCTTTTCTAAATCTTGTTCAAAGACAGAGATTATAGTATTTAACTCCTGTAAAGGATCGCATTTATTTTTACTTTTATTTACTTTTTTTATTGCCAGAGGGGAAAAACGTTCTGCTAAATTATCCAGTGATTTAACCGCACTTTCCGAAGTTATTAATGGCTCTTTAATTGAAGTCCATTTAATAATTGCCGGTTTTTCATAACTTCGCATTTTTTTATGTAGTAATGATATATCACCTGTTCTTCCGTTTATTTCATGAATTAAGAAAGCAGATAATGTACCTATTGTTGCCATACGACTATAATAATAAGCTCGTTTGTTTAAATCTTCATAGGCTTTCTCATAATTATCTTCATATTCATTTATTGCATTGCGAATATCGTCATAACTACCATTATTAGTTATTATTTCTTCGACTTTATCCTTTAACTCTCTGGGAAAAAATCTTCCTAAGATATCAGAAAACGGAGGTTCAGTATGGTCCTGGTTTATTTTATCTTCTTCTCTAAAACGTTCCAGTTTCTGTACTATTTTTAATAAATACTTTTTAAATGTTCTAATTTCTTTATTATTCTTAAAACCTTCTCTATTACTTGCGTCAATTATATTAGGATTTTCATTAGCTGTAATTGATACATAACCTATAATTTGTCTATTACTTATACGAGCACCTACACGGCTTATTCTCCTTAAATCAAGTCCTAACCAATCTCTGGATATATCAGTTTTTGGAAGTACTAATATACCATCCCGATAAACAGATATTCCTTTATGATGTGATATAGATTTATGTAGATCACTTCTTTTTATATCAAATCTATTGGTAAAAATATCTAAATTTTCTCCGTTATAATCCCAAACACGCAGTTCAAATTTAAATGTTCCACAAAAATTAAATGCTTGATCTGTTTCATTTACTTCTGATTCATTTATTATACCTTTCTTTTTTCGTTTTTTTTGATTATTATCAAATTTATATTCATAATGTACCGTACCGTTTTCATCAACCTCACCGAAGATGGAATATATAGGATAATTTAAATATTTAGGTGAAGTGATTTTTATTTCTGATGTTGACAATGGTGTTTTTATTGAGATTACAAATTTACTTTTTTGCTCTGATTCAAAGAATGGTGATATAAACCTAGAAAGATTATTTTTTAATTCTTCAACAGATAATTTCAATAATTCTATATCTGTCCAATTATTATATAGATTATTAATTCTAACAATCGTACCGGTCTTGTAATTATTATTGGGAAAAACATCTTCTTCGATAATACCACCTGTTTTCAGAATGTCGTCTGCTTTAGTAATATTATTCCAATCAATTGAGACTTTCCAGCAAGATTCTTTCTCTGACTTTGTATACATTTCAAGTGAATTACCTAATCTGGCTGTTGATAATCTACCAAGTCCTTTTTCTCCACTTACAGTTCTATTAATTCCACTGGTTATTTTAATAGATTTATTCTTCTCTTTGTAAGGTGTCGCAACAGTAAACCATACATCTTCAATTATCTGTCTGGTCATTCCTTTTCCGTTATCAGTAATTTCTAATATAATTTTATCATCTTGATTTATTTTTTTATTATTTTTTATATTCTTTTGATTGTTTTTTACACTATCAGAAATCTTGATAAATGAAATAACCACTTTATCAGCACCTGCATCATAAGCATTTTTTACAAGTTCAATAATTGCAACTATATCATCTGTTACCAAGTCAGCTCCTAACGAGTTAAAAACACGAGGATGAAATTTAAAAGGTATTATATCTTTACTCATATTTTTACCACCCCCACCTTATCAATCTCCCTCATAACCTCAGCTGTCTTACCCAAAGCAAGCACAATTTTCCGGTAGTGTTTGATATCGTCTGCTTTAAGTATAGACCCTTTTCTGTCTTTTAGCCATTTTTGTGCGGGTTGATAACCGCCTATAAAAAATTCCCACGCTGTCTGGGAGACATTTTCAAAACAATAATCCTTATTAATATACACTTTTCCATCTTCGTAGCGAATTTTATCTATTTTTACCTTTTCTGAGCTATCAGAAGCTTCTTCAATCTCTTTAAAATCAACACTCTCCAATAAATGGAGTTTTCGCAGTTTCTCCCCTAAAACAGCAAGTTTACGGAAAGACTGTTGATCTGTAGGATAAGGTATTCTGGGAAAATCAATTTTTAAAAATTCTTTGTAGGTTTCTCGGTATGAAGGTGAATGAAGAACAGCATAAATATAATCAAAAAGATCAATGGGAGAAAAAGTATTTTCAGAAAGTTGCTCTGGTGTAAAAGAGCCGTCATTAAAACCGCCAGATGACATTGATACACTGTCATCTTTTTCTGACACAAAAGAAAAGTTTAATTTTTGTTCGATTTCTTTAATTATTGTTGAATTTAAATTAGGACGGCGTTTTTTACCTTCGTAAAGATAGAGAGGAAAAACATAATTTGTCGTTTTGCTGGAAGTAAAACCATGCTCAACAAGTTTATTTACTACAAAAACATGTGCAAATGGTATATCAAGCTCTTCTCTTTTATGTGCTGATAATCCAATATTATCACCATTTATAAAATGTCGCATAATTTTTACTTGAGGACTTGAATACAAGCCTCTTGAAACACCAGAATAGCATGTTTTTCTAATATCAAATGGGCGATAAAATATGTCAACTATTTTATATTTATTCTTTTTAATATCATTTCTTGCAGTTTTATATGTCCAGTCACGAGAATCTTTTTTTCTATTATATTTTATTCGCCATTCTTTCTCACTCATCGTTAATAAATCATCAATTTTCATTTTTTGTTCATTTTTTGTATACGAAATATTTAATTTATCAGTCCCTGTAATTACACCAACACTAAATAATGAAAATAAATCACTTACTATTAACCCTTTCTCATATTTTTCTCTATTGTCATCTGATTTTGGAATAAAAAGAAAAAGTTGTTTTTTACAATCTACTAATTGCCATTTTATAGATTTCAATGTATTTTCTTGTAAAAAATTATATTTATACTCACGTAAGCCATATAAATCTAAATGCAAAACCTCTGCTAATTCATTATTACTATTTACATCTTTTATAAAAATATTAATACTTACTCCCTGTTGTATATCAAAAACATTTTCGTCTTTACTACCGTCAGGTGAAACTTCTTTTTTCTTTGCGTTTCCATGAAGATCAATAATATAAATCTTATTAAATATTTTCAATAAGTTCCATCGCATTCCTCTAAATGTTGGATTATCCAAGAAACTGTGATTATTAATATAAGCGACAATACCAGAACCTGATCGTTCAATAAACAATTGAGCATAACGAATAAATTTTACATAGTCGTCATTTAGCCAATGCTTTCTTTCATCAAGTTTTTCTATTCCACCTGGTTCCTTTTTATAATCATCAAGTAATGATAAGATCCAATCTCCATTATTTACACTTATACCGCTATACGGCGGATTTCCAATTACAATACTGATACCTCTATTTTTCTTTGTCTCTCTTGCTGCCATTGATTCTTCTGCCAAAGCATCATGCTCAAACATCATTTCCTGTCCTTCTTCTCTGTCAGCTTCTTCCAATGAATTGGTAAGAAAAATATTAACACGGTCAGGATGCCGTTGATCTTCATCAAATGCGTAACCTGTATCAAATAAAACCAGTGCAAGTTTCATGTGCGCAACAGCGTAAGGAGCCATCATCAATTCAAAACCATTAAGGCGGGGAAGCAGACTGTCTTTAACATAATTATTCCACAAATTTTGAATGGATTCTTTTGTTTGCCCTTTATTTGCTTTTTTAAAGTTCTCCCATATCTGCAGGACAATTTGTCGTAAAAAGGTCGCGGTTCCTGTCGCTGGATCAAGTATCTGGACTGCAGGAACTTCCTTTTTTTCTACAGCAACAACTTTCCCACCTTCTTTTTTAGGTACAGAAATAATCTTTGTCTCTGTAGATGCAAGACCTTCTTTTATACCAAATTCATTTTTTAAAATGTCGTCTACCGCTTGAACCATAAATTTAACAACAGGCAATGGCGTATAATAAACGCCTCTGCGTTTCTTTTGTTCTTTTTCGTAGGCGTTAAGAAAACCTTCGTAAAAATAAATAACCGGGTCTTCTCTACCGCCGCCTGTCTGACGATTAAAATCTTCAATAATTGATTTTGTATCTGTATTTTGCAATAAAGTTGCAATATCATATAAATTAAGTTCGTCAAAAGATAATTTATTTTTTCGAGTAAATGACTC
>Ga0209755_10008576_pt1 | contig 10916 bp, 10 predicted proteins | sample TergutCo191P1_FD_187301 | JGI IMG/M metagenome (GOLD analysis project Ga0209755, IMG submission 187301) | Cornitermes sp. P1 segment gut microbial communities from Petit-Saut dam, French Guiana - Co191P1 (SPAdes) (version 2) | ecosystem: Host-associated > Arthropoda: Insects > Digestive system... | reverse complement strand
GGGGGGGGGGGGATCCAGGAATTTATTTCGAAGGAAATATGGACTTCGTCACCTATGAGATTGTTGTAGTCTATTTATGTTGATGTAAAAAGAAGGTTTATTACTTTTTTTTAAAGAATGGTGTTATCCAAATGGATTTTACTGGATTATTTAAATTCCTTTGCAAGCTCCATCTGGGCATTAGTGTTTCGTTTTGTTCGAGAGGTAATACCCATTCCACTGATAAACTGAACACCTTAATAATGTATCTCACTTCTTTGTGTTCCATATCCGTGTATTAAGGAATATTTATACGATAAACCAACAAACACATTTATAAATATTTTCCATCACTTATTATTACTCTTCGCCAAAATGTTTCGGTCTCTCCTGTAACCATAATTGTACAATGATTATATTCTTATTCCAACATCCTGATGATAGTCACATGAGTGATCGAAACATGTTGGTGAAAAATAAATAATACGTGATTGAACTTATTTATAAATGTGCATTTGTTGGTTTATCATATAAGTATAAAAGATATTTCACTTCTATTTTTAAATATATGGGAAATTTCCCGAAAAGGGACAATGGGTGATGTTCTTAAATTTTCTTCAGATCGTAAAATAGCACGTTCTTCGTTGGAAAAATGAAAACAATCCACTTTTACATAAAATATTTTATTTCTAGATAGCCTACTATTAGTAGCAATTTGTCTTAAAACGTAACCAATATAGATATTCATCTCTTAGTACAAACGACAAAATGTAGAGATATACAAACTATCGCCAAAACTGGTGGTTATACCATACATCTTCATCTTTGGATGACATCATTCCGTTGTATTTGTTCCATCAACGTTTTCAATAGTTATCCGATCAATACAACACAATACATGCTCCTGTATTAATTTATTCGCCTCATACACGACGTGTATCGGCCGAAAACTATGGCCATCACCACCACCTCAATTTACTTTTATATTTTTGTGCATATCACCTGATGATGGCCGCAGTTTCGGCCGAAACATGTCGTGCATGTGGTGAATAAATGAATGTTAGAGCATTTATGGTATTGTATTGAACATATAACACTAGAAAACGTTAATCTTTATATTGGAGTAACTCAGAAAAATTATAGCATTTATGAAATAAATTATTACAAACAATAACCAAACAGCAATCCTTCTCGATTTACTCATTGGACACAGTATATAATAATAACCAATTCGCGACATTAACTCTGTAGAACGACTAGTTTAGCTTCATCAATACGTTTCTACATTTTCGAAGAACCGCCAATATACCCTCCCGTCGTAGCAACCAATGACAACCCGCACTCATTGCTAGGTCTGCCATCTGACCTGTGTCGATAAGCAATTCAACAATTGTTATTACTTAATGACAATTAATATATTAAACTTAAGAAATTACAGAAAAAGTACTATTAGACGCATACAATATTTATTTCGTGTTAATCAGATCAAGATTTATTTTAAAAGTTAGTATTCCTTTTTCCATACTAATTCTTATAATGGCAGCACTGCTCGTTCGGTAATTGCAAATGGCGGTTGGTGACAAGTTGCGAACACGTGGTTAGGTTACAATAACTTACCAACTTTCGTAGATATTTTAACACTTCAAACATGGTATCGAAGAGAAGGAAGAAGGTATTATATTATAGCCTGCATTACGAACATTTATTGCATTACAATTTTGAAATCATAGTGATATTACATATCATTTTAATTGAATTTCAACTAATAGGGTGATTATTATTGTTACATTATTTCATGCTTGTGTAATATTTACAGTATGAGTCTGGTGAAGGCAACAGATATGTGACGAGAAAGACGGCTCTAAAGATGTTGCAGCTGTCCCTAAAAGATTTTCGCAAGTTATGCATACTGAAAGGAATATATCCAAGGGAACCACGTAACAGAAAGAGAGCTCAAAAGGGTGCTACTGGAATTAAAACTTTGTATCACTTAAAGGATATTCAGTTTTTGTTGCATGAGCCAATAATTTGGAAACTGAGGGACTATAAGGTATGACAAAGGTTCTGTAACGATGACTTGGTTTATGTTCGTTTTGGAACACCAGTCTCTTGTCTGTTCTGCTTTGGATGTTTCGTTGTAATGTTATATCAGAAGCTACCCATACAGGTGCAATGCCATGACTTGCAGTGATGCCCAGATCAACTTATGATTCAGCCCCCCTTATTTGTTCTTCTGCGTTGTCCTTTGCTAAATAATTTTGCCATTGCTAAGTGTACTTGGGCATAGGAGAGATGATGAAGTAGGAGAATGTTGCATGTTAAATGACAGGGGAGCTTCACTGTTTGTGTGTTTGGTCTAATGTTATTAGGATAATGAAAGCAGGAAGGATGAAATGGACATGCCACATACCATGTGGAGAACATAATTTTCGTTGGAATGGGTCAGTGTAATTACTGTTATTATTATTTATTAATTACTAATTATTAAAAACAACTTACTAATTGATGGCCATATAGTGTGGAGCTCTTTAGCACTTGTCCATGTTGTTGCATCTATTTGTAAAGATATAACAGAATTCATATTGTATTTGTACTTCATACACCATACATCATAACCTATAAAAAATTCAGTTAATCTAATTATTGTTCCTAAATTCTGACTTGTTGGAAAAATGGAAAAAGAATGTGAACATTAAATGAGAACTACATATTTTAATTTTGGTAATGCAGCTGATGAAGTCAATCAGTAGTATGCTACATTACAGCACTTTGCAGAAGGAACTGGTAACTATTTTGTACAGATAATCCTTAAACAGATCTGAGGGAAATAGAATGTGAAGACAAATTAAACTGGCTGAGAACAGATACTTATGGAAGAGTTTTGTGCCAAATGATGGGATCCATAAAAGCCAGAAATATACTGACCAGTTCAGGAAGTGTCAAAGATACGAGTAGTCTGGTATTGTTGTCTTTTATATGATCGTATTTACAGGTTTTTGCAAAGAAGATGGGGAAAGCAAGAGCATTGCAAGATTATGAGACCATAAAGCGAACCCTAGAAAATCGCCCACATCTAACATTGGATCACATAGTGAAAGAACGATATCCATCCTTTATTGATGCTATACGTGACTTGGATGATTGTCTTACGCTATTATTCATGTTCTCAACATTCCCTTCACTGCAGCATGTACCTCGTGATCAGTCAGCACTTTGTCGTCGTCTCACTGTTGAATTTCTTCATGCTGTTATTGCATCACAGGCATTGAGGAAAGTTTTTGTGTCTATCAAAGGGTATTACTTCCAAGTTGAAATTAAAGGACAGAATGTCACGTGGATTATGCCACACCACTTCTGTTTTGAGGTAATCATTTAAATATAATGAGAACTGGCTGTAATTGCTTTTCAGCTTGAAATGTCTGTCTCATTTAGAACTTTAACTGAACTGAGTCATTTTCTCTGAGTCATTCTAAAGAGAGGAAAAATTGGTAATAAAAAATGTCTGAACCATATGTAAGACCCCAGTTAGATGTAGGGAAATTAGTATGCAGATCAAATTGTAAAAATACCTACAAATTTTGCATGTACAAATTTAAAATGTGATGGTGCAAATGTTTGTAGTTATATCTCATAGCTGTTAAGTTATTAAGGAAAATGTAGATATAAATAGGTACTACATATGTTGCAGTCTATATAGTCGGCTGCATAAATCTGTCACGAACCTCTTAATGTAACTGGTTTTAAGAATTCAGCTTGCATTTTCTGTTTTGTATTTTAATGACACAACTAAGAGGGCAAGGGTGATGCATTGTTTATGCTTATGCACATTTATATTTTCTTATTTGCTTTGTTTATAGCCCCAGTCTACGCTAGAAGTAGATTTCCGAATTATGTCAACGTTTGTGCAGTTCTACTGTGTTTTGCTGGGGTTTGTCAATTTCAGACTCTACCATTTGTTAAATCTTCACTATCCACCAAAGTTTGCTGTGTTGTCAGGTAATATTTACATACTGTTAATTTACTTTCCTGTTTCATTTCAGTGAAGAGTGAGTAACTGCTGCTGTCATTAAATTTGATATAATGAATGTTTATGACTGCAGCTGTCAATGATACTTGCATTGTCATTAAAGATGCCGATTTTTTAAGTTTAATATTTGAATGAGATAATTTAGTCTCATTTCATTCATGTTTTCTAGTACATCTCGTGTTATCATAGTGTTAGGTGTACATTTGGGGGTACAGTTTCAGTTATGTATGGTACAATAAATAGTGGTGTTTAAGTTTATAAGTTTCTGATAGTTTTTCTTCCTGCTTTTGTGTACAATGTCAATCATTACCTTTTGATATTTATTCACTCTATCCATTTCTACACTGTCTGCCACTTTAAGCATTTTCTTTCTCATGCACATTGTTATCAACATTCATGCCCTTAATGCTGCATTACTGAGGGTTCAGTTATAAAATTTACAGTAACCTACCATCTTTATCATGTACCTTTTTGTGATATTAACTTCATTATTACATCACTAACATAAATTCAAGTAGTAACAGTAAGAATGTTAGACTAATTTCATATGAAATGATTTCAACATAGACTTTGTGGTGCAAGTATGTTTACTTAACAGAACTATATATTGAGTGTGAACAAGACAGGCAGTGTATGTAAAACGTGGCATTGAGGTGTTTTCATGCAACCATTATTTCAATGGAAAAACATAAATATTACATAACCTGAGTGTGTGTATTTGTACCCTTAGTAATCCAGTATGCAATGTGCATGTACCATATTGTCATCTGTGGCCTGCCCCGCTCTACAATATTTTTCCACATTATCGCATAAATGGCATGATTTTCAAAGAAAGAAGTTACTGAACATAAAATGTGTGTTTTAATTTCCTCTACAACTTCTGTCTGAAACATTTCTCATTCTAAGAAGAAATGAGTGAGATATGATCAAAAATATGTATTGGTCTTCATGTGAAGTACCCTTTATTCTTGTCTATTTTATTGACATTTTAATTTTCTGACAGATTTTCAAAAAATCCTCAGTTATCAAATTTCATGAAAATCTGTCCATCAGGAGCCAAGTTGTTCTGTGCAGACAGATGGACAGACATGATGAAGCTAATAGTTGCTTTTCACAATTTCACGAACATGCCTGAAAATTCCAGATGTTTGGTCTAAAGAAACAGGACATAGATTCAAAATACTGAACATTATATAATGTTTGTTTCAGATGATGCTACAGAGAAGACTCTGGTTGATGAAGAAGCTTTTGTGTCAGAACGTGTTGCAGCACTCAATGTGCCACTTTTTCGTACTGGTGATCCTGCAGCAGAGGAAGAAGTAGAATTGGACCATTTCCTAATGGTGAAAAAGAAAAAAACAATTTTAGTTGCTGGCGACAGTTTTACTTTCTTATTAATAGTACAGTCTATTTAACAGTCACTTCAGAATTTATGAATTTCTATGCACTTCTGTTCTGAAATATTTTGAACCTTTTTGAGGTTCAGTATTGTCTTTTTTGTTATTTATTTCATTTGTGCATATGCAGGTGGGTATAATTGAGTAGACAGTGATGTTGTAGCTAAATGTTATCATTACATATCTCCATAGGATTGGCTGATAACACAGCCACTCTATGCTCATAAAATCAGACATCAAATAATACATGATAAAAAAAAGCAGTAAATACAGATTTTGTGAGAACTGCATTACAGTTCAGGTGTTAATACCATGACTTTTACTGTTTAATGAGTATTTTTGGTTTGCAAGTGTTCTGGACAAACAAGGCTAATTGAATTGAGATAGTGGTCTTATGGAATGTAATGCTATGTAGCCTGTATGTACATACTAATGTTTCTGAGCAACAGCTGCTTCCATCTGTCAGTTGTTATTCCCCTAGGTTGAAAGCAATAGGTTCATCAAAAATATAGAGACCTGTCTGCATGTCATCATTTCCAGTAACTTTATGATATTAAAAGCTCCCTGTCATGTGAAACTGTAATCTGAAGGCTGTACTAATTATGAAGTACAGTCCAAATGAGTAATGAAACCCATGTTACTGGGTATGTGTGATATATCTGAAACAAATGATAATCACATTTTTAAGACAATATACACATAGAGCTTGCAGATGCAATAAGGCAGTGACTTTTCTGAGGGCTGGTAGGACTGGTAATGTAAGAAATTAAGTGAAAGATGCAATTCAGTGAGATGAGATCCATATAGAATATTTTATAAATGAAAATTCATTATTTTAAACATTATTTTAACAGTGACTATAGTACCATATTTACCTGAATCAAGACAAATCAAATCTAAGATGACCCCCCAGAAAAATAAGTCTGCCAAAGGTAAATTTTAGTTATCCAAGTCTAAGACGATCCCCCAGAAATAAAACATCTGCTAAGAATAATATTTTACTAATAATGGCATCTCAGATTCTATTCACCTTTACCCATCAGTGTCACTGTCTCCATCTACATAGTCAGTCCTTTCATCTTCCTCGCACTAACTTAACATCCCCATCCTCTTCACTGCCATTGCACAACATATTAGTCCCATCCATTGAATTGGATATACAGTACTTCATAAAACCCTTCACAGTCACTTCCAGTGAGATGAGCTACCATGCTGTTACGATCCACACTGACTGAATAATACATTCATATTTATTGGTTTATAAACTTGCTTGAACCCATGAATAAAATTAACAATTTTCTCCACAGATCATGTTAGTGGTGTTAAAAACTTTAAATACATGTGTTTTGGATTTACATGTTGTGTCTGTGGTCTGATCAGTGTGAGTTCATGGTTCTTTTTATGGTTTTTAATTTGTGGATTGTTCAGGTTGTATTTTTTTAGCTTTGTAGTTAATTTTTAGTTCTTCAGTAGTCATTTTCCTGTTACTACCCTTGGACTAGATTTGTTCTCAGGTGTTTATCTTCACAAATTACTGTTTCTATGGTGGAGAAAAGCTGAATCTAAAGCATACACCAGGTTAGATGCTTCTTTGTCTGAAATTGGAAGCAGAACTGTCTTCTGAATATTGTGCTGCTTTAAGAAACTAGATGATAGACAAGCCCAAAAAAAGATGTTTGTCAGTTAACTTCAGTAGTGCTGTTTTTTCTCTTTTGGATTTCTTGACCCTTGAAGATGAGACCGATAGGTGGTCCCAAAATGTCGGCAAGGAGTTGCCACTCAGCACTGCATAATATCTCAGAAGAGTGGAGATGTCACATGATGTTTTGGCAGTGCAGGCCTTGGTTGGCTCAGCATGGTATGGTTGAGAGGGATCCAGTTTGATGTAGTCTGGTTCGGCACTTCGTATGCAAATTTAAGACAACCTAACATATTTAAGCGCCAAATTTAAGGGAAAAAAAATCTTGTCCTTTATTCAAGTAAATACATTACGTTGCATTTAGAATGGTTTAAAATAAGTTGATACATATTTCACATGAGGATGGTATGATGATACCAAAACATGCATTGAGTGTGGCTGATATAAGAATACATTCAGTGAAACAGAATGTGCCTCTAAAATAGTGGATTGATTTACCATACTGCTGATTTGCATACAGTAGTTTTTGTGACTATTGAAGGGGGCAACCGAGTATAATTTAATTCATGAATGGGATATGTCATTTATCATTAGTGTGTGTGTGTGTGTGTGTGTGTGGTTGCTGTAGAAGTGAACTGTGTCACTTTCATTATTTGAGTTCTCAAGGCATGATGTAATACACACTGACAGCATTATTTTGTTATATGCCTTTCTGAACATGAACTGTTTTTTGAACTTTGATAAATTCAGCCGTAATGTAAAGACTGACTGAATTGTACATTTGAAATTGATGGTGATTCACTGAGTTCAGTTTTTACAGTACTTGGGACTACCTACCAATTAACATTGGGTTGTCATGGTAGTAGTCCTTCACACTTTGATACATATGATATTTACAAACCTTTATTTAACTTCAATCAAATATCTGCTTCAAAGTTAAAATTAATTGTTCATAACTAAGCATATTGTGTAAGTTCAGTTTTATATTGTAACTTTTACTTCTGTTGTTAGACTGATGACCCCACAAAACTGGATGAAATGAAACAGGAAGCAGAAAGAATAAAGAAACACAAGAATCTGTTTAAGGGACTAAAGTTTTACATAAATCGAGAAGTTCCTCGTGAGCCTGTTGTTTTTACAATCCGTTGTTTTGGTGGTGAAGTTTCCTGGGATAAACTGCTCTTTGTTGGGGCCACTTTTGATGAGTCTGATGAGAGCATAACACATCAAATTGTGGATAGACCAAGCATAGGAAAGCAGTACATATCTAGGTAAGAAAATGGCAGTTGTCTGGAGTTGTTTTAAGTGTTTGTTTGGGTGAAATCGGTCTTTGTAAGAGAAGGAAACGTTGTTGACAGACAAAGTGTTGCTGTGGTACAGCTTTGTATTGTGTAGGATTACTGAAATGTCTCGTACAGCATGTTCTCTCAGTGGCACAGTGCATACCTGATATTTTGAAAACTGAAAATATACAATGCAGCTTTATCTTCGGTATTATTCAGATTTAATAACCACTGCTTCTAAATATATATTCAACAGATATTTCATGGGCATGTGCTCATTTTTTAAAGTAACTATTAAGGTAATATATGTGAATAGTTTATAGTGTGCTTGGGGAGAGCATGGTTGGTATAGTAACTAGGCTGTGGGCTGGACAACAGAGGAATCATGGTTCAGTTCCCAGCAAGGACAAGAGATTTTTGTTTTTATTTTTTCTGAAGCATTTGCATCATCCAAATCAGTTTACAAAAAGCAGTCAGGAAATATTGTGCAGCATGATTTAATCCCCTGTCCCCAAACATACACAAGGACACACAATCTGGAATTTCCATCATCAGCTTCCTACTTACCGAACCTAGGTTTAAGATATTTTGATTTGTTTGAGCTTCTGGAGTTTATGACATCAGAAATTGGAGTAAATTCCGCAACTTCAGTGGAAGCCTTGGAAAAATCACTGATGTACAAAATTTGTGGAATTTGGAGAGTGATACAGAGAAATCGAGGTACAAAAACTACTGCAACAGATTTACAAATACAAAATACTGAAAAACTGCTGCAACAAATTTACAAGTACAAAGTACTGTTGTGTGCTGAAATCATATGAGTTACCGCAATGTTGGTAATAGTGCAGAGAACTCTATTATTTCCTTTTCTAAGAAAAGACTGAACTGCAATAAATGCTGTCACTTAAATTTTTTTTATTTCATGTGTTTTGTGCCTCACTCATGTAGTCTTGGTGGCCTTAGTAATAATAATAGAAATGGAACACTGTGATGATGTCCATTTAATGTGTTAAGACAAATTTTATTGTATGTCTGAAACAAAATGTTATGTGCCCAGAATTGAATTCAGTAACACAAGTTATACACAGGGCACACTGGCAAAGTTGTTCGTAAACTTTTTTTTTTTAGGCGTTTGTTGCTCATCCTCATCTTTATCATGTGTCACTTTCTCCAGGTCAAAAATGGTGATGAGTGACTGAGTCAAGTATATTAAAGTGTACCTTGTTACTACACCTAGTAATTCGTAAAATGGGTGTTTTACCATCATTATTTGTTTTTTCTGGGGGGGGGATTCATATTAATGGTTGCAGTAGTACATGTAACTGTCAGAGCACAGTTTACAGTTTGCATGGTCAAATGCTCTGTAAATCAGGTGCCTATACAGTGTTCTAGGTGGGAAAATTATAATTATTATATTAGAATTACAGTTTGCGGAGTAAAGTAATAAGCATGCTCCAAATACTTCGGTTTTGTAAGGAAGATTGTTCTTTCTTGAAGTGTTTTCATTTGTTATTTTTGTAAACCACTAGTGTAGATGTAGTAGCAGTATTTTTTATTTCAATATGTTGCAGATATTATGTGCAGCCACAGTGGATATTTGATTCTGTAAATGCACGTGAACTTCTGCCTGTAGAGAAATATTTCCTTGGAGCAGTGTTGCCACCACATCTTTCACCATTTATAGACAAAACAAGAGAACAGTACATTCCACCTGAGGAAAGAGCTCTAGAGGATCCTTCATCTGCAGAAGTTAACCAGGGTTGGTGTATACTTTCTTCTATGAGTGTTCACTTTTGAAAGCAAAGTTCAAATAGGATCAAGTGTACTTGTGTCATGTCATGTAAGTAGAGATCACTGAGCACCACTAATGTTGACAGCAAACCACTGCCCTGCACCATGTGTTGTCTTACTGCAGCTGTCACATATTTAATGAAAATGGCATCTAAAAATTGTTAAAAACAATTTTGATACATGTGTTATTTCCTTTCATTTCCATATTCAAGTAGGGTATTGCTGGTCACTAAATGATCAGTGGTGAAGGGGTTAACAAGGTTTGCTGGATGTACATTCAGAAGCAAAATGTGAGTGAGGGAAGAAAAGAACATTGTTCTGTTAACTGTAAGAACACACTTCACAAAGTTGCTGTCTACAACTACATATTGTTGAGTTAAAAAGTAATGTATATTTGGATAAGACTGCTTTTAGCTAGTGTGATGCAGTGTGCAGTATGTGGTATAATGAGTAGCTGTGTCACAAAGGTTGGAGGTATTTGTTAAAGCAACAAGTATTTTACTTTCATATAATGTTGGTAATCTTCCAAGAATATTTCATTCTGGCCTTATTTCTATAGCAAGGTACAAGACAGGTGTACGTGCTATAGAGGGTGGATGAGATTTAATACAAGTGTAAATTAAACTGTGGATATGCCATAGTTTTATGAGGAACATTGTAATTTACCCATATCACCTGGTATGGATAAGGTATTACGATGAAAGTAGAAGTACCTCAAATGGAAAGGAATAACAATTATGGTGGGCAAACACTCAGCAACGCATCCACAGCTGGTGGGTCATGTCGTTTTTACTAGTGTT
>Ga0209755_10008575_pt1 | contig 10918 bp, 7 predicted proteins | sample TergutCo191P1_FD_187301 | JGI IMG/M metagenome (GOLD analysis project Ga0209755, IMG submission 187301) | Cornitermes sp. P1 segment gut microbial communities from Petit-Saut dam, French Guiana - Co191P1 (SPAdes) (version 2) | ecosystem: Host-associated > Arthropoda: Insects > Digestive system >... | reverse complement strand
GGCCGTCGCCCGCGATTAGGCCGGGCCCGCGGATTTGCATATGTTTTGTGCCAAAAAGCAGGCGGGCGGATAATGCCGCCAAAATGCCTATTCCAAAGGCGGGGTTGTTGATTAGTAGCCCTGTGGCAATCATCATGCCAACGCTTTTGCTACCAAAAACCGCCTGCAAAATCGCGCCGGGCACAGCCCAAATGGCCAGCTCGCCAATCAAATCGCGGCTAGCCCCGGCATCTATTATCGCGCCGTAAAAAATGCTCATAGGCGGGATATTTCCGGCGCGCAGCAATGCCGCACCAAAAACCACCGCCATCCCAATCCCAATCAAAACCCCGAAATATTTGGCAAAAATCTGCTGGCGGCGGCCATATCGCTCGAAATCGGCATCCGCGCCTTTGCCGCGAATCAGCCATCCAGTTTTTAGCCCCATCCCCGCATCCACCATAGGCAAACCGACAGCCCCCAAATAGCCCACCAAAACCGCTAAAGCCAGCGGAGGAAAGCCCAAAAACATCCCGATTGTCAAACAAATAGCAACCACCGCAAAACCGGGTGCCCATCCGCTATGCATGGCGGCCGTGCCTATCAGCACCATGCAGATAATCCCGCCCAGCCCGGCAAAAAGCACCCATGCCGCCATTTGTCCGGCTGGCATATCGCCCAAAATCCCGGTGATAATCCCAATCAAAGCCGCTCCGGCGGCGAAAAGCACCGCCCCGCGGATAAAAGCCCCCCGGGCGGTTTTATCATCAACACCATGAATTTGCTCGCCACCATTACCTTTGGTAATGGTAGAAATAATTTGGATGAGGGCAATTATCCCCGCGCCAATCATAGCCCCCTGTGCAATATTTGTTTCGCCGATATCAAAGCCAAATCGGGGAGAAAACCCCCGCAATAAAATCCCGACGGCCAACGCCCCCATCGCCCACATATCGGCGATAAACGCAATGCCAACGCTGGCGGCAGGCAGCCCAAAAAAGCCAGCAATCCCGCCAACCACAAGCCCCTGCACCAAATGGCGGCTTTTTTTGCCCCCTTCATTCCCGGCCTCGATCAGCCCGGCGGCGGCCACCCCCTGAGGCCATGCCGCCCGCGCGGGAAAAATCCGGCTATCAAACAGCCGCCCCAAAACAAAAACCGAAACAAGCCCGCCCACCAAAGCCGCCGCGGCCATAGGCAAAAACAATTCCGCCCGCCCCATCACAAATATGGTGGCAATGGCCATAAATCCGGCATTCGCCGCCGCAAACCCCGCCGCCGACGCTATATTCAATACATAATTTTGCCGCTGCACATCACGAAACCGTCCAAAAACCAAAAGAGGCACCCGCGCCGCCGCCATCACCAAAATCGCCCCAATCAACGACGTATTCGGCGCCATCCCCAGCTGCCCCATTATCTGCATACAAACCGCCGCCGTCAAAACCGACAGCCCCCCACCCAAAACCAATACCCCCGGCTCAAAAACCGACACCCGCTTCTTCACACCCACGCCCCCTTGGTGTTAATACATCATACTATGTAAAATCCCAGATTTTGTATTTCATTTCATTATGATTGCGAATAATCCCATTTACTTTGTCGTATTGATTGTAAAAACGAATGCTCGGATTAGTCCCATGCACTCTGCGTATTAGCTCCTCTTTGCCAATAATCCTGATTGTATTTTCAATTAACCGGTTCTTGCTCAAATCATCATGGTAATAAATGGTAATGTTGATTTTGTTTTCGGTTGGGCAAATGGCAAAAAACTCCTTGAAAATTTCATGGTCGGTATAATCCAGCGAATGTCCTAGAATACGCACTTCGTGACTTTCGCCTTTTCCGGATTCTTTGATTTGCTTAATCCAGTTTTTATATTCCGAGCTTGTTTCACGCGTTATCCTTTGGAAATATTTTTTGAACCTAACAAATGTAAACTCTGATTCGTTTTGCTCTTTTGAAAGAGTTTCATCTATTCCTAAAATCATATTCGTTTTCCCCGGTTCGCTTTGCGCCGCCCCATGAATATAACACATCTTCGACGAGTGCTTGTCCCAATATAGTGATTCGTATGTGTTGGTATAATTAAACGACAACACATTAGTAAAATCTGTTTTGCGCATATAGGAATACCTCTCACGTATAGTGGAATGGCGTCGGAACGCTTCGACATAATCCTCCACGCTTTTGTTTATAACACAAACACAATAAATCTCAAAAGCCCTGATAAAGTCCTCGAGGTGTACATATAGAAAATCTGCAAACAGGTATGCACTGTGAAGTGTGCCCGGGTAAGTTTTAATGCCACTAGAGTCACCCAAATATTTTATTAAACCATCCTGCAAATAGGGATGCACTTTCACAAAAGAACGGGTAGAGGTCTTCCCCCCGTTTTCAATGGAATCTTTTTCAAGCGCCCTGATTTCTGTTTGAATTTCATTCTCGAAATCAATCCACGTCCTGTCTTTTTCTCTGTCTACATATTTGTCGGCAAAAAACAGATACCAGAAATTTTTTGTAATTTGTAGAAATTCATCAAACAATGCCTCTTCTGTCAATTTTTTTGCAATACATCTCCCAACCTTGCAATCAATGGCTTTGCCATCGAGATGCGGCAGAAGCTTTTCGGTATTATCCAAAAAATCCGTATACCTCGTTGGCAACCCATGCGCCAAATCAAAACCATTTCCAATTATCAAAATATTCACAGGCCTGTACCCCTCTTAGAAAAAAGGCTTCAACCCATATAGGCGAAGCCTTGTATCTATAATTTTTATCCCGACCATTTGTATGCCGCATATCGGGGAGTGGACAACATTTTTGTGCCTTTGGCACAATATTATTATATACCATTTTATCAAAAAATGCAAGCGGAATTTCTGATGGGATGTGGATTTTCACGACCGCGTAGGGGCGGCCAATGGCCGCCCCTACGAGTTGCAGGCGTTGTCGAAATTGCGATAATCGATGCGCCTTTTGTGTGATTTGTTATTCGCGGACTTGGAGGAGGTCTAGGGGGGCTTTGTTTGTTACGGTTAGGGCGCCTATTGTGCCGCCTAGGATTGCGCCGGCTAGGTATAGGGCGGAGAGGGTGGCGATTTGGGGGGCGGCTAGGCCTAGGAGGGCCATGGCGGCTATGCCTAGGATTAGGCCGGCGATGCAGATGGTGATTTGCTCGCACCAAATCATAAAGGCCGTGCGGCGGCGGGATGCGCCTAGGACGCGCATTACTGCCGCGTTTTTGGTGTTTTGCAGGGTTAGGAGCATGGCTAGGGATGCGCCTATTACTATCGAAACTACTATTGCCACTGGGTAGAGCAGCTCTAGGAGCGTTAAAACGGTGTCTAGGGCGGAGAGGGTGTTGCGTAGCTCGGAATCGCGGAAATCCATTGTAAATGGAGTGGGCGCGAAAAGATTGTCGGCATCCGCCGCCAGCAGGTTGTTTATTATCATGGAAAATTCATCGCGTACGCTGGGTAGCATTCGGTTGTATGCTGGATTTATGCCGATATCCAGATAGATATAGCGGCTAAATGCGCCAAAGGTGTTTTGGTACGCCCAATGGGGCATTATCACCGCATTTGACATATTGCTGATATGGATTTGCGAATTGTGTACGCCAACTATAACCGCATGGACATATGGCCAGGCATCGTCGAAACGCCCCATTTCTAGCGGCGGCTCGAATGCCACCAAGGCATCATCGCCAAACCACAGCCCCCGCGCCTCGGCTACCCGCATGGGGATGATAATCGGAATGGGCCCGCCCTGCTCAGTGGGTTCGTCGAAAACAGAGGGGCAATTTTGGGGATAAAGCCAGATATGCGCGGGGCGGGGCAGCTCCTCCATGCGGGTGTAAAAATAGCCGTCTTCGTCGAAATAGGCGCGCTCTACCAAAGCCAAATCCATGCCGCTAATATTGTGGCGGCGCAAAAATGTGTCGATACAATCGATTGCCAAAATAAAATCAAGATTGTTGCGATTATGTATCATATGAAATTCAAAATAAGGCACGCGCCTGTCGGGAGTCCGCGCCACCTCTGCGCCATCTAGCAAAATGCGGTCGTTTGCCCGGCGCAAATTGGGATTAAACCGCCATGTGATCGGCAAACTGCCCTCTGGGCATGGCGCAACCACAATAGAGCGAATATACGCCGCCTCGCGGTAAATCTGGTAAACATAGCCAGTATTGAGCAGCCGCCGCACAATTCCATTTGTGATGGTATCATCAACATGGCGAGTGCGGGTTACATCCGGGTTTGCGGCTATTGTGGCGCGGACTACCGTCGTATCCATAACCCGCTCGATTTGGGCATATGTGGTGTCAATCGAGCCCTGTAGCCAGCCCAATGCCACCATAAAAAGCAATGCCACACCCGCGCCCAAAGCGGATTTTACCGGGGCACGCATAATATGGCGGCGCAACCAAATCAGCGCGTTTGTTAAAATATTGCCGCGCCTTTTATCCGGGATGGTGGTGGGGATATTGATTTTTGGCGGGGGCGGGGGCGGGATTGTGTATAATTTGTTGGGATGAATGCGGTTTTTGTCATAAAACCTATCCTGCTCGCTCAGAGCGCGGTTTATGGTATTATGCAGCGTTGGATGGGGGCGGATATTTTGCCCCAAAATAAATTTCGGGGCGGCGATTTTGCCGCGCTTTGCAGAATTGCCCTGAAGCAATGCCAATATGGGCGAGGCCAAAATCTTCGCTCCCCCAATAATTGTCATTAGCAATGTTATAACAAAGATTATTGACAAAAATATGACGAGATAGATAATGTCGAGAGAGGCCGCCAAATCCGGCATATGGGAAACCTCTAGCTCAATCATCCCCGGCATGGGGCGGTCGCCAAAAAGCTCGCGCCAAATAAGCTCGGTGGGGGTCGGGGGGATGGTGTCTTCATAAACATCGCCAAATTCTGCCAAAGTGGCCTCGGCCTCGTTTATGGCAAAAAACCAAGCCCCCGCGCCGCCAATAGCAATCGCCGGAATGGATATAAAAATAATCGCCGCCAGCAAATGCGCCAAAACCCGCCGGGATTTTGTGCCTATCGCTCGCATAATGGCCAAATCGCGGAAACGCGCCCGCAAAAACAAAAATGTGCAAAGCCCCAAAACCATTAGCAAAATTATGCCAAATAGCCCTGCGTTAAATGTTACCGCCAGCAAAACCGGATTGGCCGATTCCCAAAAATTGGTAGAATCCATATGTATCACAACCAAATCCAAATTATAATCAATCATTGCCAGCCAATAGTCATTCATAAAATACTCATAATACCGGGAATCCACCAAATTAAAGCCATACCAGGCATCGGGGATATGGTCTGCGCCAAACTGCACCCCCGGCAAATAAATCCATTGGCCATAGCGCAAAACCTGATGGGGCATCTCGATAAAAAGCCGCTCGGGCATAATAGAATCCGGGATAAAAGCCACTAAAGACTGCGAGCCCGCCGTATCCATCGTCGCAAAATAGGTAATGCCAACCACCTCTAGGGTAATGCTCTCGGCATCCTGCATCCGCTCGTGATTATGATGGTCATGCCGCACAAATGGCACGCCAAAACCCTGCACCGCCAAAGCCCCAACAAAATACTGGTGCATAGGCACGCTAATGGTCAGGCTATCCCCCACATTTATCCCCCGCATGCTGGCAAAGCCATGGTCTATCACCACTACAGGGTTATTTTGTCTATGGTCATTATAATCCAAAAAACGCCCATCAAATAAACGGATAACATCCCCCACTTGGTGCATGGCGGACATATTCCGCGTGGTTTGCAAAAGGATATTGCGTTGATTTGCATCGAGCATGGCGATGTCGCCGGGAATATGCTCTAGGCGCGGGTCGTCAAAATCCGCCCGTGTGCCGGTCGGCGTATGCAAATACCAAATATAATCCTCCGGCGCATCCGCCACATGCAGAGGGCGGATGGTCACAACATCATTTGAATCCCCAACCTGCGGGACGAGCAGCGGATTTCCCAAAGCCGGGGCGAGTTCCTGGGGCGCGCCATGGCGGGGCAGGGGCAGCCATAAATCCGTTCGCCGCCATAGCTGATTCAAATTGAAATATTGCCGCAAATATGAGGCGCGAACAAAATACCGCTCGCCCACCACCATATCCCATAAATGGCGGCGGTCGATATGGGTTTCGATGGGGATGGTAACGCGCAAAACCTGCCCGGGGGTCACATATTCGGGATGCCCAACAACAACCTCGCACACCCGAAACTGCATTTGCCGCCCAAGCAAATGATGCCTTTGCACAAAGGGCTGGCCGGGCAGCCGCACATGAGGCATATGGCGAATCAAAAGCTCTAAATAGCCATAAAAATAGGTTTCTGTAATGGTGGGCTGGATATATCGAAAGCCCTCAAAATGCGGCGAAAGGGTATGCATCCCGGTAACATCCGCATTTTGCACCCCCTCAATAAAGCCCTGGGCCGCCCGCCGCCCATCCTGAAAGCCTATGTATGGCGATGCCTCTATCAGCCGAATCCCATCAGAAACATCCCCAAAATGCACAGGCGAGGAAATAAACCCCGCAGACTGATAAAATTCCGCCGCCCGCATAATCTGCTCGCGCACCACCACATATTCCACAGCCCGCAAAACAAACCCAAAAGCCGCCAGCCCAATCAGCAAAAACACCAGCAACGACCGAAGCTTTTGCCGAAACATCGATTTCAAAAAGACATTTTTCCTCACAAAAATCCCTTCCCTTCAGCTCATTTTACAACCATTAAACCCATTATATCACACCCCAATCCAAAATGCAATACCCAATTTATATCATCTCAACTAGTAGGGGCGGCCATTGGCCGCCCGCTATCATCCCAGTATAATTTCAACTCAATCCAACCCCTCAAAAACCTCCTCAATCGACACAAACAAATCCTCAAAAATCGACATCTTAATTTCCATAGGAATCCGAGCTTTTTCCTCATCCGTCATATCCTCCAGCAAATATTCGGGATAAATTATATAAACATTATCCAAAATATATTTGCCATCTTCCAGCAAATAAACCTCGATTGATTTATCGGCGATATTGATAATCCAATATTCCTTGACCCCATACCGCTCGTATGTGTCCTTCTTAATGCCCTTATCCCGCCTAGCAGTGGATGGCGATAAAATTTCCGCCACCATATCCGGCGCGCCGTAAATGGCCTTGTCTTTAATAATATTCGGTGTACAAACCACGGCGATATCAGGAATAAATGTATCCTTTTCCGACAGCACAACATTTACAGAGCCTTGATAAACCCGGCATGTTTTCCTGCGCAAATATACCGACAAAATCCTAAAAAGATTTCCGCCAGCAGAGCCGTGGTTTGGAGTGGCACTAGGCGGGGCATACATCACAATCTGCCCATTGATAATCTCTTGCCTCACATCTTCGTAATAATAGTCATATTTTAGCGCGCTTGTCATAATTTGCCTCCTTTTTATATCCCCTCAAAAACTTCCTCTATCGATACATATAAATCCTCAAAAATCGACATCTTGATTTCCATAAGAATCCGAGCTTTTTCCTCATCCGTCATATCCTCCAGCAAATATTCGGGATAAATAATATAAACATTATCCAAAATATATTTGCCATTTTGCAACAAATAAACCTCGATTGATTTATCGGCGATATTGATAATCCAATATTCTTTAACGCCATACCGCTCGTATGTGTCCTTCTTAATACCCTTATCCCGCCTAGCCGTTGATGGCGACAAAATTTCCGCCACCATATCCGGCGCGCCGTAAATGGCCTTGTCTTTAATAATATTCGGCGTGCAAACCACGGCGATATCAGGAATAAATGTATCCTTTTCCGACAGCACCACATCCACAGTCCCCGCATAAACCCTGCACGGCTTGCCCCGCAAATGGTTTGCCAAAATACTGCCAAGGTTTGTGCTAACCGACCCATGCTTTGGGCTGGGGCTAGGCGGGGCATACATCACAATCTCCCCATTGATAATTTCTTGTCTAATATCCTCTTGGTAATAGTCGTATTTCAGTGCGTTTGTCATAATTTACCTCCTTTGGAAAATATTTCATGGCAATCTCACCATAATATGCATCAATGTTGGCGGGTCTAAAATCTGCTCGACTAGGCCGATATTGATAATCAGTCATGATTTGTTAAATTTTTCTGAATGGATTAGCAAAATATCCCCGGGGGCTGTGTCTAAATTTAGCCAATTTACCATTTGGGGAGGATGGGGGGTCAGGGGGGCGAAATCTAAATCAGCATATCTGATATTTTGGCGGGGGTAAATTTTTCGAAATGGCGATGGGGCATATTCGCCAAAATCGCCCATTTGGATTTCGCCCATATCAAAATCGCCAATTACCGCCGTTAGGGCGGCGCGCTGGGCATAATCCGGCTCTATGCCAAAAAAATTATCCGGTGGCGCATCATGCAGATTATCAAAAAAGCTAATATGAAATATCCCAAAACAGCCGCCGCGCATGCTCTCGCTAATTAGCATCCAATGCCGCTCGCCGTCCTCGTCAATAAAAGTCAGGCCGCCGCGGGGAATTAAATAATGGGCAAAAACCACATCCAGCGCGACCACATCCCCCGGCGCAAGCTCGTCGATAGTAAAAATCACATCCCGGGTATAAAACAAAACCTCAGACAAAAACCAATTATGATTCAGCGTGATAAAGGAAAAATCCCGCAGGGGGACATCCGCCCAAATGGCTAAATTTGGCGGACGGACAGCATCCGCTGGCAAGCCTTGCCAGTCGAAAATATCAAATTCATGAAAAATCTTATTGTGAACATTGTCAAATTCTTCCAAAAAATCAGGGGTCGGCGATTCGCGCATATTCAGGGGCGGCGTGGGGCGGCGGGCGACCTCGCGGGCAAAATTTTCGCCGCAATCGCAAAGCTCCGGGGGAAAATCCGCAAAAGCCTGCTCAAAGGCATCCCGCAAAAGCCGCGCCAAAGCCAGCGCGTTTTCATCGGTCAAATCGAAATCCTCGGCGGAATTGGGCAAAATCCCCATACGATAAACCCTATCCCGCATGCCGCCATACTGAATCGCCACCCTTGGGGTGGGGCTATCCGCGGGGATGAATTCGATATGTTTGTCAAAACCATGTCTATCTCGCCGGGCAATGCCGATAATATCGCGCCCATCCAGCCCGGCAAAAGGAATGCGGCCGGAAAATTCGATTTCGTGAAATTTTGGACAATAATTTATCTGCAAGCCCAAAGCGGCCGCGGGCGTATATTCATGCTCATCCCCCGCCCTGCCGCAAGCCGCCAGCATTATTGCCAGCAAAATAACAAACAAAAGCTTCATTATAATAGCCCTCGCAAATCTTCCTCGGTAAAATTATATTTTTCGTTACAAAAATGGCAATCTATTTGTGCGGATTTGTCTTCGGTGATAATGGTTTGCAATTGGGCGGGGTCTATGGCGCAAAGAGCCGCCTCGGCGCGGTGTCGCGAGCAATTGCATTGATAGCAAATGGGGTGATTTTCGGTTATTTCATAATCCCAGTCACTGCAAATATTGTGAATAATTTGCTCTGAGGTTTGCCCCCCATCCAGCATGGCAGTAACTGGCGGAATAGCGGCGATTTTCGCCTCTAGCGCGTCAATCAAGGAATCGTCAGCCCCGGGCAAAAGCTGGATAAAAAAGCCCCCCGCCTGCTTAACGCTGCAATCCCGCTCAACCAGCACCCCCAGCGCAACCACCGTAGGTATTTGCTCGCTTTTTGCAAAATAATAGGCAATATCCTCGGCGATTTCGCCGGAAACCAGCTGCAAAGTGCCGGAATACGGCTCTTTCAGGCCAGTATCCCGGGTGATGGTAATCATCCCGCGGCCAATCGCCCCGCCCACATCCAGCTTTCCCGCCGGGCTAGGCGGCAGATTCACCCCCGGATTATGCGCATAGCCCCGCACCCGCCCCAGCCCATCGGCGCAGCACAAAAGCCCGCCTATCGGGCCATCCCCCCGGATGCTGGCGGTCAGCAAATCCTCATCATTGCCCATCATCAGCCCCATAATAGACGCCGCCGTCAGCAGTCGGCCAAGGGCGGCGGTGGCAATAGGGCTAGTATCGTGAATAATGCGCGATTTTTCCACCAAATCGCGGCTGGCGGCGGCAAAAATCCGCATGCGCCCGCTAGCAGCAGTAGCGCGAATACAATAGTCCATGTAAAAAACTCTCCTATTCCGGGTGATTATCCAAAATATCTAAAATATCATCCTGGTAAATATTTCCAATTAGCCGATAGGTATGCACATCCCCATCAGGCTCAATCGAAATAGATTTTATTGTGCGAAAAGGGTTTGGCACATGGGGCGAGGCACTCAGGGAATATTGTTTTAAATCATCAAAATGTTTGGCGGCATTGCCTTCGATAATAACGCTATTGCCCTTTGATGATTTTATGCCAATGCGCTCCATGCGGGTTAGCAAATGGATTGTTTCGGTATTATAGGTATGCACATGGCCGGCATTTATCAGCCATGCCGGATGGGCCCGCACCCGGGGCGCATTATGGCGCAAAAGGGCTTCGGCAAACTCAAGCACAGGCCCCATAGGAATATATTCCTGATGAAACCCATCCACAGAAATCAAAATATCATTTACCCCCGATTTTACCACCATCGCGGCCACCTCATCAATAATCATTGATTCAAAGCGGCGGAAATTTTGGGTAAAATAGCCATTTGTGATTAGCTGCAAATGGCTAACGCCCATTTCCCGCGCGGCCTCGTGGATTTGGCAAACGGTTTTCGCATGCAGCATAGGCTCGCCGCCGCCGGTCATCACGGAATTTAGCTCATACCGGGTGGCCAGCCGCTTTAGGATATTTATGGCGGCGGGGGCATTTATAGGCTCGTGTATGCCGCGCCCCGCATCGCCTCGGAAGCAGTGTTTGCAATGGCCTGTGCAGC
>Ga0209755_10008573_pt1 | contig 10919 bp, 10 predicted proteins | sample TergutCo191P1_FD_187301 | JGI IMG/M metagenome (GOLD analysis project Ga0209755, IMG submission 187301) | Cornitermes sp. P1 segment gut microbial communities from Petit-Saut dam, French Guiana - Co191P1 (SPAdes) (version 2) | ecosystem: Host-associated > Arthropoda: Insects > Digestive system... | reverse complement strand
CAGGCCATATTTGATTAGTCTGCCTGCATCTTGTGTTTCGTGGCTTGTTTTATCAACAGAGCTATCTGTTTCACTGCTTTCTTCCACCCGTTTCACTGTCACTATTAAAAATGACGGGACAATATCGTGATTGTTTGGAGGAATTGTGGGGAGGTTACTTTCATTGTCCAAAATTTTGGTTTCACAATCATCAGACGTCAGAATGTGTCCACACATAACTCACACCAAATATGTCATCTTTCATAACACTCCTATGCACACTAATGCCTTCTAACAGAGTTGTGACAAAAGGAAATAGGCAGGATATCTGAATCTGCAGTCGCCTTGTTGCAGCATATGGTTTTAAGAATGTGGGATCAGAAAGGGTTTGTGTGTTTGTAATTTGAGACCCTAGCATCCTGCTTCATGGTGTTGATAACCTTGACAAGATATGAGAGACAGAACAGCTGAGAAATGCATGTACAGGACATGTATGAAGATGTTGAAATATGTGACCTGTTGGCAACGCATGGTATAGCAATTGTCTGTGTATGTGACCTGACAGCTAAGTGTTAAGTGTAATTTCATGACCCTGACTGGAACCACCCACTTTTGACAGGCTTTGACCATTAACTGTAGCAGCAAACTCTACAATGACACAGTTTTTTAAACAATCCATTGATGCAAAAATCATGCAAGCACAGTGATGCTTGTCCAACGATGATGTGCACATTTTCTCATGAATGCTTGTTACAAATCATTGTTTCGGTGTATCCCAGACCATGATAACAGTAATAACATTCTGTACGTGCCAGTTGTGAACAATAATAAAAGTCTGACCACAGTGAGTTAAATGGTATGACCATCTGAGGAGGATCCAGGATGCAAAGCACCCAGCACACCTCAGTGTTACATTATATGTACATGTTGTTAACTGTGTTTAAAATAGATTTAATAGACCATTTTAAAATGGTAATGGATCATTGTACAACTGATACTGATGAAGAATACACTGGTTAACAAAGATTTTGTCCCACGAGGAAAAATGTTTCTGATGTATTTTTGGATGCTGAATTCAAATATGTTACCACAATTTCTCTATCACCCACACCTTTCCCTCCGGGCTAAAGGGCTGGAATCTTCTGTGCCAGGACACTAAGGCGTGTTTTTACCATGGGCGCCATGAAGAATTCAAGGATTTATTCTCCCAGGAAGATGGTGTTGTGTTTTGCATTGATGTTCGTTCCGTTATGGAAGTTCTTGGCCGTGAATATAACCCAGATCAGTGGCGCTTGTTCATTGGTTCATCAAAAGTGAGCTTGAAGGTGGTTCTACTCCACAACGGAAATAGATTACCCTCCGTTCCTTTGGCTCATGCAGCCAACATGAAGGAGAGTTACGAAAGCATGAAGCTACTGTTAGGAAAGATTAAGTATGACAAATTTAAGTGGAAGTTATGTGGTGATCTCAAGTTGTGGCACTGTTTCTGGGAATGCAGTTTGGTTACACAAAATACTGTTGTTTGATGTGCAAGTGGGACAGCCAGGACAAGAAGAATCACTATGTAAATAAACTGTGGCCTAAACGAACATCACTGATGTCAGGGGAGAAAAATGTTGGCAATCCTCCTCTTGTTCTTCCGGAGAAAATTTATCTGCTTCCTTTGCACATAAAGCTGGGGCTCATGAAAAACTTCGTAAAAAGTATGGATAAAACTGGCCGTGGATTCAAATATGTGAGGAATAAGTTCCCAAATGTGAGTGATGCAAAAACAAGGAAGGTATATTTTTAGGACCCCAGATCAGGGAACAGATGCAAAACAGACAGTTCGATGAAGACCTGAATGAGACTGAAAGAAATGCATGGTTGTCATTTAAGAGGATTTGCAAGGACTTCATAGGAAATCACAAAGCGGTGAACTATCAGGATGTTGTGCAGGGCCTGTTGACTTCATACAAAGCTATGGGATGCAATATGAGTTTGAAAATCCACTTTTTCAAGTCACACTTTGAATTTTCCCAAGAAAATCTTGGAGAAGTCAGTGATGAACATGGTGAAAGATTTCACCAAGACATTATGACTATGGAAAAATGGTACCAAGGCAAGTGGACCTCAAGTATGTTGGCAGACTATTGCTGGATACTGAAGGTGGATGTACCTGACACCAAATATCAGCAAAAGTCATATGCCTCAACATTTTAGAGGAAAGTTTCTGCCTGTTTCATGAACACGTAAAGTTCTATTTTGCACATTTAAATTACTCTGTATCTTTGAAACCCTGCTTGATAGAAAAATTCTGTATACATATCTGAATTCAGCATAAGAGTACTGCTAAGTTCACCTATTGAAGTTTGTGGGACCAAAAAGAAGTTAAATTTTGTTGACCAGTGTTATCTTTAAAACCAGTATAGTTGACTAAAGCAAATACTAGTGCTGTAACACTGGGAAGTATGTGTATGGAATCTGAATTATATATACATGTGTTGCAAAATTTCATACTGATATTATGAAATCTTAAAATGTATTGAGGCATATTTATTCCTCAATGTTGTCAAGAATATGCATTGAAATACAGAAAGGAATACATTTATTATAAATGTATTCCTTTGTAAACGACCCCCCTGAAGATGGCCTACAGGGGCAAAAACATGTAGGAAGAGCATCACCAAATTACATATATTTATGGTTACATGCTAAGTCAGTTGGATTAAATACTGTATAATAAACCAAAAACTCATTTTCTTGACTGGCTTATCAAAATTAATTGTTAGCACATGAAAATTTGTTTTTCCATACAGTTCCAAAATCACCAGGTGGAACAGCATACCAGCGTGAGGTTGTGCCACCAGACTGGATATTGGACTATTGGCACCCTCTTGAAAAAGCACAGTATCCTGAATACTTTGCCCGTCGTGAGCTCCGCAAGAAACAGTTTATTGAGATGTGGGAAGAAAAATATGGGAAACCACCTAAGGAAGATGCACATCACTGAATAGATAGTATAGCAAAGAAAACAGTGTCTGTGTTCATAGATTTGACTTGGTAGCTTCAAGCAAGAGTAAAACATTGGCAGATGACTGGAATTGCCTGGAGTACAAATAATATGCTTTATCTGTGCAAACATTATGAAGTGGACAGCTTGTGTACATTGACATCAGAAACCAGAATTGTATGTCATGAATGCCAATAAAGGTGTGTGTGTTTAATATTCAGTTCAGGTTGATCGCTGCATGCCTCTGCTGCTGGGATGTGAAGCTGACCACTCGCCCCTTTTACCTTCATGGGTGCATGGAGACAACTTTACCTTTAAAACCTTCAGCATTCATTTCTTACCAAGATAATCATTTTTGCTTATATTTTATTATATATTCATAATACAGGCTAAAAGTGATCCCCCAATACCAAGAATACTGCACAAAAATAATCACAAAATTATTCCTTTTAACACTGGCATTTGTTGGTGGTTGGTTAAATACAGAGAGTAAAATATCTTGCCCATGCCAGGATTCAAACCCCAGGTCATCCAGCCTGTAAGCTAGGTGCTGCACCAGCTACACTATTCTGTCAATTTGAGCCCAGAACCACCATAATATGAAGCAAGAAAATCACTTGAACACAGTGGTCAGTACCAAATGTATAATTTTTTTTTTGCTTAAGTTTCTTTTGTTACAGACTGGTTGTGTTTCGTTACATGCAAGTACTTAAAATAATGGAACCAAATCAAATGAATATACTTTAGTAATAAATCAGATGGAAATTTAATATATTTTTTTTTCAAATGGCAGTTTCACACCTGCTTGTTGAATATATGCAGCAACATGAAATCATTATCATCTAGCTTGCAGGGTTATGTGGCCTCATGACCTGTTCTGATCCCATTAAGAGTCTAGAAGTCTTTTAAGAGGTCATCCTTGGCTTTATTTCCCACATGGCTGATATTTCATAATTAAGTGTGGTAGCCTGCCTCTGTCCATTTGCTGAACATGTTGTATCCATTTATTTCTATAATTCTGAATTCTGTTTACAACTGAAACCAACATAAGAAACAAAAAACGAAATATTTTTAAAATGCTGACTGTGTATTTAAGAGTTACAAAATGAAGTCGGCCATACCACTGAAGACAACTCAGTCAGAATGAAGTTTACATCCATGAGAAATCTGAATAAAAATATTACAATTTTAGACAGGTTTTTAATTTTCTAAATTAAAACTCCAGTTAACAACTGGAGATTAAAATATGTCAGCAGAATGCATAACAGTACACTGCCATAATCAGCATAATTATATTACCTCAAAGACAGACGTGAAAAATCCCAGAAGCAGATGGCAAGATCAGTCTTGAGGTTCTCACAGCAGTGCTGCTGAAGACTGAAAGTCTTTTGGGATGTTACACTGTGTTGACTGGTAAGTAGTTACCAACATTTTGAAGGTTCAGTGTTTTCACCTTCAGGATCAAACATAAGTCACTCTGGACTGCCTGACCATGAAGCTGTTGGCAATACAATGCTTTGAAATGTCGGTAACCATCTACCAGTCAACAGGGTGTTAATATTCCATAAGATGTGGAGCATCATGATCAGTATTAAAACTGGAAAGAACTTGAAGCACTCGGTGCTGGAGGTGGAAGAAGAGTAACGACTGACATTTGTGCATGGAACTTTATTTCACATTTAGTTCCCCCCCCCCATAAATTTCATGCAAAGAAAATAAACTGCACAGATTTTGTCCGAAACATATCTTGAGTGTACATCATACCTTGATTAGGCAAGCTTACATATGAAAAATCCTGTGGGTGTAGCAAGCCTGGTAACTATCATTTCAATGTTTCACCCTTTAATAAGAACCTTGATGAGATCCTATGTAAACAAAGCTGTCAGACACTGCCTCACAAGGTGGAAACATAAAAACGTGTTATAAGTAATAATGACTAATATAAACTGTGTATTATTTATGTTAATTTATAAGAACAGCTAGTTCTGGTAACTTCGTTTTGTCATTACTGTGACAGTAACAGGGAAATTCAGAAAGCAGGCTAATTCTATGGCAGATAGCAGTTCCTACCAAAGTATTAAACCAGTCTGAATCTCCTGCCAGCCTATGAACTGGTTTATGCTACGAACAGAATTTAGTGAATTTCTAATGTTTACATAATGATGTATTTTACCATCTGATAAAGATACAACCTGCAAGAAGTTTCAGGCAGAATCTAGCAGGTTTTATCTTGTACAAATTCCTGAAATTACAAGCTATACACACACACCAATTTTTCATTGCTGCTGATGTACTTATTTCTGCCTTCTCAAGTCCACCTACGTGGTTGACACATGAAGGAGAAAGAAAATTATTGAGTGCTAGACAGAATACGCTCAAAACCTCTGGCTGCCATCTTTTTTGTATGTTATTTTATTAACAAAGAGAATACTTATCACATGTCACACATCTGTAGTTTGAGGCATGCCAGAGAAACACCATCACCTTTGTATTTGCTCAATAAATTCAGCATATCAAGCTTCTTAAGGTTGCAGTAAGAGCTCTCTAACTCGTAAAGAGTGCAGACATTGAGCAGCAGGCTTTCGTGTAGACCTTGTGTTGGATTGTTATGCACAGCACCCTCAAGTAATGAGAGGGCTTCCTTTAGCCGACCCAGGTACAGAAGGCATACTCCCATGTTGTTCCGTAACTGACAACAATAAAGGCATATCAGCTATCACTTGTAGTAAAAAGGCAGACTCTAACACAGCGTTACAGCGCAGACAACCACAGTATTAGGAAAAAATGTTCATTTGAGAGTTCATGTATGATGACATTAACATACAGAACCAGACATGAACATGGACCACAGCAGATAACTAAGAAGCCAAAGGCAATGGAGATGAGTGTTTTAAAGTATAATTTAAAAGTAAAAATCACAACAGAGAATAAGAAATGAAAAAAAATGTTGAAAATTTAAAAGACAAAAACTTTGAATGCTAAATTACTAAGTAACAAAATAAGATGGCATGGGCATATTTTAAAAATGAAGATCAAATTTAAAAAAAAGCATTTAACATGAAAGTGCATGAAAGTGTACAAGAGGAAGACCAAGATTGAGATGGAAATAACTGGAAAGAAGAATGTCACACACATGAAGCGAAAGGATATGAAAAGAAACTGAGGAGAGCTTTGGGAAGAAGATGGAGAGGCTTGGCTGGTAGATAAACTACTTCAAAGTGGAAATGTCTAAACCTGTGAAGAATGTTTTGCTGGGGATTAAGTATCAAACTGAGGAATATTGCGTGAGAATACCATTGCAAACCACCATAACAGTATATTAACAGTTACTTACCATTGTATTTGATGGGTCCAATACGGATGCCTTGTTAAAACAGTCATGTGCCTCCTGAAAAGCATTCTGTGCCACAGCCATCAGCCCTTGGTCTACCAAATCACGTAGATCGGATGCAACTGACCCTCCAGGTAACACACCACCAGCATTACTACAGCAAACACATACACAACTGAATGGTAGCCAGTGACATTCAAACAGCAGCAGCAGGTAGCTTCATTTGAAGTGTTTACTGTTTGTACCAGAATGCATGACAAGATTTTTTCCCCATTCAACATCTGAAACCAGGTTGTCATAATGATACATGAAGTTCAGTATGCTCTGTATTGGTATTTTCTTGAAAACTGTAAGCTGTGAAGGAGGTAATAACATGTGTTGTCTTCTGACCATCCTGGCCTCTGCTTGCCTAGCTTTGGGGAGAGTTGGAACCCGTGTTCTTTACAGAATTCCCAGTGGCTATCAGTGCCACCAACAATATGATGTTTATGCCTAACAGAACATACCTACAGCTTAAGAAAATCCATATATTTGTTTGGGACCTGCCAAAACACTGTTTTCACATGCAAGAAGTTAAAGATGGGGAATTAGCTACATGTGCACTGTATCCACCTGTTCTCAGACTTGAGATGTGTATGAAAAGGCGTTGAACCTAGACCATCACATCCCCAAACTGTGAACTATTAACCCTATTGTACGAAAACAGGGATTGTAAGTTTGGTGCTACCAACTGGCAGATATATTTAAATTTGGTGGTAGAAGTTTATTAAATTTGAGGAGGGTCAGCCATATTTTACTAGGCAGTAATGATATCTATGTTGAAGAATGCAGAACACTACAGTACGGACCATGCACATTTGCTTGTAGAATAGTGTGATGCAGAGCTGATAAAGGTTAATCATCATAAGGTAAATGAGGCTGCATTGTATTTATTCTAAAACTTTGTGTTACCATTGCTGTTGTCTCAATTCCCGAGCCAGTGCAAAATTCTTCTCAGCACCAGCTACATCCCCAAGTTGCAGGTACACACGTCCAAGGGCTGACTGGAGAGCGCGCTTGTGATGACTGCCCCATTCTCGACCATTCAGTAACAGTTCCAACACCTGAACTGCCAAACTGTAATCCTGCATGGTACAAACAACACCACACTGTTATTTGTTCCTCTGTATGGCATAACTATGAAGACAGATGAACAAAATGAACAATGCATTTTCAGGATGTACATGTAAATGGTCTTTCCAGTGAAGATATATAAATTTAATTCCTTATCAAAACTATTTCTATTATTTGACCATCTCAGATTCTTTCTTAAGGACACATTTTGTATATATCACATTTGCCTGATGTAACCTCAAAGTTTCACATCATCACCACATTTGCAAATGTGGACTCATGAACAATATTTCAAACAGAATACTTAGGTATGTTCATGATTTGTCTCCTCACTGACTTCACACGCCTGGATCCCAGTGGTCCATTAGTTATCACCATCAAACCAAAAATAAATACACATTTCTTGCAGTCCTATGTGTTACATTCTCTCAAAAAGGAAGTCACCAAAGTTGTATGTTTTTTTGATAAAATATAACAGTACAACATTTATGTCAAGCAACACTAGTGTGACTCCCACTTCACAAATTCACATATAGTAAATCTTGCTTTATAAGTGTAGGAAATTTAAACGTTCAACATGCAGGTACTCTCTAATGGCATGAACTTTGTATCAAATTGCATGAGGACTGGCTACATGGTTCCAAAAAACTGAAAGAGGGCACTGCATTGCGAACATTCTATCCTTCAGACAACAAAATGGATTACAAGTACACGGGTGTGAAGGCCTTTACTTGATTTATGACTATTCTAATGAAAATGTATTAACTGCTTTGAAAGTTATCAGGAGGTACATACAGACATGATATTATCATGATCTTCTTTTTCCTTTTAAAATAAGGCAAATAGGTTAGAACAGATACTTTTATCAGTCTCTTCTGGTCAAGAAGTGATAAAACCACAAGGTGCTAAAAATACCTACAGGACAAACTTCTGTTAAATAATAAGTAAGAGTTAAAATTGTAAAAGAACACAATTCTTATGAATATGAACATCAGTTACCTAAAAAAAATACAACCTTCCCCCATGAGGAAGAATCCTTGAAAGGCTGAGTCACTCAGCTGTTGTAATTTATGTGCCTGTATAGGACCTGCAAGTTCATTGCTGTGTTCATATGCAGTCTGCCAATGGACCCTATTCTGAGCAAAAACATGAACAGCTTAGAAACAATGTATGACTGGTAAAATGTAAAGGTCTAGTTGTCATGGAGCACAACCAGAACTTAAAGACAACCAGAGCATGGAGGTACAGCTCCATACACTCCCAACCTCAAAATTAAATGGAGGAGAGCAGTCAGGTTCATTACCTGCCACTTTACTCCTGGAGAGAGAGCCAATGATACACATTGGATAGGAGGATGAGTGGGCTGCACAATGTGGTGAACAGAAAAATATTTTCCCCTACTGGGAGTCAAATACTAGGATTCTAGCCCATAGCCAGTGGACTTAACTGACTTAGGCATCCTGGGTTCCTTGCCATACGAAGTAAACATTTGTGTGAATAAGATTTTGTGAACCACAATCCACTCTGTTAATATAAAGGTGTTAAACCAATTTCCACATACCTTCTGATAAAGTGCACAGTTGACAATGGAATGAAGTACGCGGACCTCTCGGCTGGCCCATAATTTTCTTGATTCATTACGGTCTGATGGATTTAATTCCGCAGGACTGCCATCTTCACAAAGACCAGCATCAAGGTTATGAAGGATCTGCAGCATTTTAAGGAAAATTAGTACGCTATTCTGTACACATATTTAAACACATTTTCAAAGGACAACATAGCAGATATGATGAAGTCTTGAAATCAGGATTACATCAGTCATATTTCAACTTCACAGTTTCACTTCCAGCACTTTGCTACTGGCTTACTTTATCGTCCAGACACTCTTAATGTTTTACAGTAAGTGCACAGACTTCCAAAAAACACAGAAGCCACTTTCAAATGCTAGCTGCCAGAAACGTGACACAAAGCAGGTTTCATAATATAATGAGGACCCATAAAAATCAGATGCCAATGTACAAAGTTTAGTCAAACCAGTGACTTGGCCCCTGGGATTTGTACAACCCCTATATATACATATATAAAACAACAACAAATAAACTATGTGCAACATCTATTTACACAGGAGGCAAAACTCCATACTGTGCGTGCACTGAGAGACAAAATTCGTATTATTAAACTGTCTTGCTATCTTACCTAGGTTATATATGTTTATCTGGATGAAATGGTAAATGATAAAACAAAGATATATGTAGAGGTAAAATAAATATTCAAATAAATAAATATTATTTTACCTCTAAAGTACAGTACCTTTTCAAACTGGTCTATAAGGTAACTATCACACTGATGCAATAAGATCACTGCTTACGTGGTTACACAATTAAGCTCCAGGATTGAACTATACAAACAGATAGACTGAAAAATGTATTTTTATCTTCCTTCCAAGTAATCTCCTTGGACTGCAATTAATTTTTTGCATCTTTATGAAAGCTACATAAAACAGTTACTGAAGGGAAATACCGGGAGCAGTATTTAGAAGAAACTTTTCCATTGTTTCACCTGAAGAAGGAAGCAGTTCGCTTCTGAAACACAGTGTATTGTTTTGAGTATTTTTGTGACAATTAAAAAAGCACTTGTAAATGCTGCTGATATTTCTTGTATGCAGCCATTTGTCAAAAATCTACGTTACAGTCTCTGAAGGCATCCAAACAGCATTTAACCTTTATCATCCTATCAGACCATGCTGGTCTCTAAGATGTACTGCTAAATGACCATAGGTGGTCTGTGTGCTTACTTGGTAGCAATTAAAATGTTCACGCTAAGCCAGAAAAACTCAGCCCATCAAGATATACAATTGGTGTATATATCTGTCTCCTACATGTGAAGTCAGCAATTATACATATTCTTGATTCCTCAATGATTTAAACTCTTCTCCTTATGGAACAGAATAAAGTCAGCTTGTATGAGGTAAGGTGAATAAGGTGGGTGGCTGCCCTCCACCATGCTCTGATTCACCAGGAAGCACTTTACTGTCATGGCAGAAAGAGCTTGTCCACAAGACTGTGTGGAACAAACAGCACACAGATCTGTCTCTTTCCAAAATATTCAAGAGGAATCTGAGGAATCGTCCCATGGTTAATGTGCAGCTGATCCTCCTATTGGGGACAGATACAGCGGCCACACTATCTAAGCAGGGTAGATCATGAAAGGAAAATTAGGAGTAGGAGGCAAAGGATGGATATAGGGAAATATTCTTTTGTAAATAGTACCATTCAACACTGGAACCAGTTACTGGCAGAAGTGTTAGGAATTCTCCCCTGCAAACCAATCACTTTCAAAAAGAGGGTAAGGAAAGTAATAATTGAGTTGAACTAAAAGGAAGTAAAGTGTCCTGGAAATCATCGAAAAATGTAGAGAAGTGGAGTCGAGTGAAGTGAAAAGTCCAAGGTGAAGTAAAAAGTTATCTAATGTGGAGGGTAGCGAACTGCAATAAAGTGAAGTGAA
>Ga0209755_10008572_pt1 | contig 10920 bp, 4 predicted proteins | sample TergutCo191P1_FD_187301 | JGI IMG/M metagenome (GOLD analysis project Ga0209755, IMG submission 187301) | Cornitermes sp. P1 segment gut microbial communities from Petit-Saut dam, French Guiana - Co191P1 (SPAdes) (version 2) | ecosystem: Host-associated > Arthropoda: Insects > Digestive system >... | reverse complement strand
GTGTGAAATACCTTCTCCTAGTAGCTTTATTTAAAATTTAAGATGCTAATATTGGATAATATTTAGATTACACAGTCTTCTGAGAAGTGATATCATGCAGTTTGGTGAACAGGTAACCAAGTTCTGCAAAAACAACAACATCCTTTCTACAAAACTACATGGTTAGGTGGTTTCAAGGGGTTAATAGCCTGCATTCCTGGCTGTACATTTCTGTTCGGTTATACTTTCAATCCACAACACATACTGCAGCTTATGCAAGTGGACAGAGTAAATTTCAGTTATGCTTAATTCTCATATTATCCAAGATCTCATCATTTCCATTTGTGGTGTAAGATATAGTTAATTCGTTCAAATTTTGCGACAAGAATTTTGTTGTTTAGTCCATAAAGAAAAAGGAAAATTAAAAGTTACGACACTGCAATGTTGCTACAATCTACATGAGAGGCACCATTCTCACTCATGTGATTCACTATACTGAGTGTATTATCAGCACTATCTATTTATTTATACATAAGGCTTATGTATAAATAAATAGACAGTGCTGATGTATAATTGATCTTATTATACATTCATTCTAGCACTTCGTGAAGCATTCTTTCAAGTTCGTCACTATACTGAGGCCATGGAGAGAAGTCCCATACACTGCTACCCTGTGCATTTCCCTCAAACTGTTATGCTTCCACTACCAGTGTACTTCCCTATTTTCCCCTTTCATCATTTAGTATTCTGTTCCCAAGCATGTTGGTAGTAAAAACCACACAATAGCTTTCAGTGCTGCCAAGTTGTTTGGATTTTTGACACAGACAAAGGGGCTGCAAAGGAACACAACAGGCAAGTAGGTGGAAGCCTCAACTTACATCATTTCCACCAACCACCGGACTTTTTCTGTTGCCTAGTTTCAGCTATGAGTTTCCCAGACATTAAAGATGCAATCTTTTGACCAAGTACTGTACAGTAGATCAAGGTGGCAACCAAGTACCGCTAAGAAAAAAATTACATCAACTCTCACATTTCATAATTTTCACTGTACAACAAACGTTCGACTGACAAAATCAAGGAGGCTGAGATGAAGAGGGCATATAGCACACACGTTACAGATGAGAAATGCACAAAAGCTTGGTCAAAAAACATGAATGACAGAAACCACTTGGAAGACCTCAGTGTAAATGGGAAAATAATATTAAAACTGGATTTTAAAATAGAATGGTAAAGTGCAGGGTGCAGTGATGGGCTCTTGCAAACATGGTAATAAACGTTCTGGATGGTGTACAACATAAGCAACTTTCAGATTTTTTAGGCAGACTATGCTCCAGGAAGATAGTCAGCTACCAGGTCAGCATTCCCATAGACATCTGAGCACATATTCTTACCTTGGAACCTGAGTAGCTTGGGGAGAAGGCTGGGATCGATTCTTGCCCAGAAAGTTGTTAAGGGCCCGTGTCAGGAGGCCCCCCAGAGCTGAAGTCATATGACTACGCAGTCCCTCATCTCCACCACCACCAGTACTGTGGTTACTGCCACCCATCCTAAAATAATGTCAAGCAGTATGTAATGACAAAGTAATTTTATCGGTGACACGCATCAGGCAATGCACTGACACTCACCCATCAGGACGCCTGCCTCCAGAGTTCTGACGTTCTACATGAGCTACTGCAACGTGGTCAGCAAGTCCCTGTTCATCAGGAAGAAGTTCCTTGCATACTAGGCAAACATGACGGGTTTGCTCCTCACTCCCATCAGATGCTGAGCTAGGAACAATGCGTGGCCGTTCTGAAAGACACAACAAGCTTGCATTTCTGTACATACAAGCACAGAGCAGAACTGAATCACTTACACTGTCCAGTGCTGTCAGATAGATTGATAAAAATTATACAGCACTACTTCAATAAGTTAAATATCCCTTCAATGGCAGACCACTATTATCAGATATGGATTTCAGCAAAATACAAATTGGAATGCACTATTATCATAAAAATCTTACAAGGGAAATATGATTCCTATTTACCCCCTTGTGTTAGCATTAAAATGCTTGCTGCTACACATGAAGAGACCATTTATTTGCACAACACAGCTTATTTGACCAGTCATTTTCTTGGAAATCAAAGGTGAGAAATGAAGGAAATGGTATATTGACAGCAAACTGCTGCTTCAAACCAGCTGCATGTTATAGAAAGGCTACTTCACTGCTATCACTGAATGACAAGTGAAATATAATGCATAATAAACATGTACATGAGGCACATTACTATACAGCATGAACCACATGAAATGCTTCACATGACAAGAACCTCACCCATTACTCCCACACACTGGGTTAACTGACACACTGTGAATACTCCTGAACATAACATTTATTTAATGACTGGTACTATCCTCAAAGGGGTACTGCGCTACAAGCTGGAAGGTTGTGGGTTTGATTCCCGATGGTGTCATTGGAATTTTTCATTGACATAATCCTTCCGGACACATTATGGTCCTGGGGTTAACTCAGCCTCTAACAGAAATGAGAACCAGGGATATTTCCTGGGCGGTAAAGGCGGCCAGTACATAGGGCTGACAACCCTGCCACCTTCATGTGCCGACTGCCATGAAATCTGGGAGCTTCAACCTTCTGGAACCCTCAGGGCCTGTCCAGGCCTGTAATGGGACTGCTTTACCTTTACCTTTTACTATCTTCAAAGGACTGAATGAACACAAAATTTCTGTTGGGACAACATTTGATCCTGGTACCTTTTGAATGTGAAGAAGTTCTCCCACCTGACCATGATATTCAGTTTCTAACTCCATATATATCGTATATAAGGGAACTAACAAAGAAAATGCATATCCCAATAAATACAAAAAGATTAAACGGTGGCATAAAGGGAAGGCCAGGGAGAGAGAAAGCGAGAGGGGGGGAGTCAATGAGGCAGTGTAACAATTTCAAAATTAGGAACCATATGACAGGAAATGCCACAGCAACATTAAATGACATCTTCTCACAAACAAAAACTGTTATACACTTACAGTTCAACAACAAAGCCACAGTAAAGCAAGCAAAAAACATTGTTTGTTACACAATGCCTCTGGAAAGCAAAGGGAAGAGGATTCACTACATAACGATTAACAATCAAGCACAACAAAAAAGTAATGGAAACCATCAGTTCCTCAGGTTGGCTATTACATGGTGCTGGGTCTTCAATGAAATGTTTACAGATGTTCAGGTGGTTAAAAACATTACCTGCATTTACGGAAATCAAAGGTTCATCATCATTATTGTATTAAAAGCTGACAATGGACCCTAACCTGAGTCAGTCCTTTATAATAATTTTATGGTTACACTTTTATTCATACCTATGTCACATGAGTGTTGTCTTTGATTGATATTTTGAAAGCAAAATGTTCTATGTGCATGCCCCTCGTGTTACACATCCAATCTACACCATAAAAGGTAAAGTTGCTCCTGTCCATACCTTGAAAGCAGAAGTAAAAGCACAGCTCAACCGATTTTTAACCTTATGCTAGATGGAGTTAAACAGTAAATTTCAAGCCCCAAGCACTTTACTCCTGAGGAAAAAACCCTGTATCCACTGTGATGCCTCCCCCCCATACACAGGTTCTAGACAGGAAAGATTCAATGCTGAATAAAGTCTGCTGGCATCAGGATGAGGTTTTCACCATGCTGAATATTACCATTACAGTCTTCTGGGATGTGAAGCCACGTAAGTTGGTTAATGTTTAGCAACAGTGTGGAGGTGCCTGCTGCCTCCATCCTAACGTCTACCAGATTACACGGTGTCACATCCCAGATAACTAGCTAACTCTGTGAAGAAGAGCCTGTCCTGAGAAGTTAATAGTTTCTTAGGTAATCATGGAATCATCTCCGAGGATTGACATTTTAGTACAATATTTCATGAACATCATTCAGTATATTCAACAACTTCATGTAGGTGAACACAGAGAGCGTGCACTGTGAATTGTGTTTCCAACTCAAATACGTGGTGAACACAGACACCGTACTAAAGTAAAGTACCATCCAAGACAAAACATATGAGGTCTGGATATTAACTGGCATTCACTAGCAGCAACATGAGTTGATGGACAGTTGCAATAGCTTTAAAGACTAGAAATTAGAGAGGTAAGATTTTATGGATAACAGATGTGAAGTGAATCTGTGTGACACATACTGATTGCCTGGGTGCGGTGGCGAGTGGAACTGTTGTGAGCGGCTGCAAGGTGTGCTCTGAGAGCAGTGAGCCCCAGGAACCTACGGCTACACACAGGACACACCATGTCTTTGCTCTCATACCGAGCTAGCTGAATATCTTGAGTCCGCAGACCACCACGGCTGGAGAATGCACGGGTTGTCACAGCTGTCTGTGCCTGCACATGCAATGTCAACATGTCAAAATGTATCTGGCTGCCTATACCTTACAAATCAAGGCCCAGAAAAAAATGTTAAGCATATATTGCAGACTGTCAGCATATCTTACTCATTTTTTGTGAGTTTTCAGGAAAAATTAACAACACACATATATAAAGTTTTGAAAACTGCTGAATAAATTTCCATGGAACTTAATATTGCGTTGTTTCGGCACAAAGTACCACAAATTTCAGTTCTGGTTAAAATCACACAACAATGACAGGAGTACTACATGACCACTCTGGGTTTGAATCCCAGAAAGCCTTTCAACCAAAGTTGTTAATTGTGTTGTTCTATGTATTGTTTGTGTGTAAATGTGTACTGTATTACTGTCACCAGGTGTCAACCCAACTGCAGTTAACATATATATATGAATATCAATGCATTTTTGTATCCACCTTCAGCACAACTACTAATTAGTCTTTGAGGTAAGAAGTGTTTTGAACAAAAGTTGTACAGAAAAATGAAACAAATTTTATGCTCCATACATTTTTCCTCATGCTTTTTACTTTGGAAAATAATGAAACACAAATGTACCAAGGTACCAGAATTATGAAGATATGTGGAGATAAATTTCTTCTATACTAAACAGACTAATTATTATGTTACTTAAGAACAATGTTTCAAGTGCACTGACAATACACTGTTGAGTGTTTGCCATAACTGAATGAAGTGAGAAAGAAACACTCAAGCACAATTGTCTAAATCAATTCGCAAGGTATAACTCAAGTTTTCACGCTTTGATTATCGTGTCTGTGGTTAAACTTCAATTATTACTTGCTGCTGCTTTTCAAAATTTCCTGCTTCTCTCCCATAATGGATACTAAAACAAATACTCTACCATTCTGACATTTTAGTTCTGGTTTCCATCAAGAGACTGCCCGTTAAAGACAGAAATTAAGCAGGAACACTCAATGTACCATCAACCCTATGGTATTACAAATTTTGGTGAAATTCACAAACTAAAAACCAACTAAGATTCCCGGTTTACTCCTCATATCATTATGGGGCAAAACAAGGGAGAAAATGATTGAAATTTACATAGCCAGAGATGTCTCCTCTACTCGCAAAAAGTCAAATCCAAAGTGACACCCTTTTGCGCAGGACTAACAAAACGCTGGCAATTCCAGCTTTAATTTCGACCAAGTGTTTTACAAATGCAGGTCACCCACACTATATCACTAGGCTGACATTCAGATCAGTGATTTCCAGTCTGAATGATTCGCAGATCATGAAGTGCTTCAGGTTTTCCCATAGCAAATACAGTCTCATAGTGTACAATACATATAATGAGATTTGAGTCTCTCAGAGTAGTAACTGAGTGGGATAACACCTGGAATGTGATGCTATGCAGCTGGTAGGAATGTACTGACATTTTGGATGTTCAGTGGTGAACATTTGCCACACTACATGACATCATATCCCATAAGACAGTATTATTAATATGAAAAAGTCTCAAAATATAATTATTATTCACTCAAACTCATACACACTGATACGACATCATTATCATCAACTACAATTGACACTATTAAATATGCTTGAGGGCATATGCAATAATGTGTGATAATGGCCATCCCTGGTACTATGGCATTGTAATAAAGCAGAAATAAAAAGTCACCAGAATTAACTTAACTAGTAAAATTGGAGTACAAACAGAGGGGTGAGGGTGGGAGGGAGACAAAGAGGGAGAAAGGAAGGAAGGATAAAAGGAAGGATGGATGGATGGATGGAAGGACAGAGGAAAGGATGGAAGGATGGAGGGAGGGAGGGAAGGAAGAAGAGTGAAGGAAAGGAGGAAGAAAAAAAGAAGTATTTTGAAACACTAATTACTTGACTCATAAAAGGTAATGGGAAATAAAAACAAGCTACTGGTATTAAAATACCTATTTCAGCAGCTGCAACAATCTATAATCACTTTGAAAACATTAACATAGAAGATATATAAAATCCAAACTTAGCAGATTGTATGCATAGTACCATTGTAATTGAAGACACTGCATTCCCATCCTCTTCCCTCCTGGTCCTCTCCCCTGTGGTGCCTTCAACCAGGTTTACAACTTTACTGGTTGCTGTGGTAGTTGGGGTACTGGTGGTGGATGTGGAGGCAACAGTGGGTGTGGCACTGTCAGACTTCTGGTTGTCTAGGTCCATGATGTCAGCATCTTCCAGGGGCCAACTTCCTTCTCCCAGCTGTTGCAGCATTGCCATTTCTTCGTCTGTTGCTCCCATGGCTTGCTGCAACTCCCGTAGGCCACCAGCTGGGTCCACATCTGCAGTACCAGATTGCAGCAGGTCCACATATGGCTGATATCCAGCAGCTGGCAAACCGTGTGTAGAACGCTCATTGTCCAGAATCTTAATGAAATGAAGTAAAAGCAATGCCAGGTAAAAATACAGGAAAACATAAAGCAATTAATATAATTTACATTACTAGAAGCAAAAATATTTCAAACTACCACAAAATGACATGTAACAGTCTTAGCAATGCTTCCTCATGTTACTTAATACTTTGTTGAGAAAGAGTGTCTGATAAAAAGGTGGGAAAAATAAAATTACAAGAATACATTTGGGAAAGGCATGTCACAATGCTATTCATAAATTACAGTCACCCAACTGTTTTCCAAAACATTCAAGATGAAACTATTTTGCTAATTTCTTCCAAGAACAGGAATACATAGTGAGTCAAAAATCACACAGAATACTCAGAGTCCCAGTACATTAATACAAACATATTTTTCATATCTTAATGTTTTCCATTAGCATATGAGTAGTAATACATTTCTGTTACATTAGTTACAACAAGAGGGGTTGGTCACCATACATGCTACACGTCATGTAGGCCATAATACTAAGAATGAGGCAGTTTTATTTTTTGTACTACTGGCCCAACCTGTGTAACCGACTTCTTAACATGTAACCTACAAAAAAAATAATCCACATAACAATGCATTCTCCAAGAATGAATTCATATTACTATTTTATGACAGCCAGCATCTGTATCCTTCTCTGGTGCACGTACCTAAGTTACAAATGTTTGAAAACATAGTACACCAAAAAATACTTCAGGTAAAGTAAGTATGATGATACATACAGGCACTAGTATACTTGATTTGTGAAAGAAGGGTTATGATACACAAAATAATGCCACTGGCATAGGGGTGGATGGGGGAACATACAGAAATGTGATAGAAAGTGGTAAAAGTAACATTAACATGAATCTTAGAGGAACAGGTAGGCTGTGAGAATGGAAAGTCAATGGGAATGGTTTATGACTGTGTCCAATATTGTGCTTTGGTATTAGTAGTTTTGAAACTCTAGCTTAACTAGAGACAGTTAACCAACACCACTGCCACTGAAGGTGAAAGTGCATGATGGCAGGAATACGGGTTTCATGTGCTTTCAAACATTTATGGCACAGCAGTTACTGTATGTATCAAATGCTTCAGCATTCTAAATATATTCTATATTGTGCTACACCGTATTTATGTGATCCATACAAATCACAGAACAAACAGAGTTATTATTTCCTTAAACAGAACTAAATGGCTGATCCTTGTATTGCATTCAAGACTGTTTACTGTAAGGAAGGAACTTAACTGTTGTATATTAGAGGAATTTCAAGCTTAAAAGTGTTAATGACACTAGAAAGTCAGTCAGTATACAGTACTTCATATATGTGTATGTGTATATACAGTACATGAAAAAGATTACAGATGGGGAACAGAGTCAAATGAAGCAGTTATGAACGTATGGTAGGGCATGTGCCTGGTAAGAGGCCACACTTTATAAGGTATGCCTGGCAAAAGGTTAAGACCTTAAGGAAGTACATGTGCCTGGAAGGACTAACAAGTGGTTACAATCTTATGGTAGGACCAGCAGTGGTAGACTGACTGGAATCACCCTGCAGGAGTTCATTATCTCCATCTTAAAATTACAATATATTCATAAATTACAGAAAAAATGGTACCTTAAAACATAATTTTAATAAACAAGATGTCCAAAAATGTTTACCTGGTTAACAGAATCCAGTATGGAGCCCAAGCTTGTAGAATTGGATTGGAAGAACGTGCTATCATCCTGATTGGTGACTGCATTCCAATTCATGTTGGAGTTAACCTCTCTACCCCAAGCCATTTCTTGTGGCCACTGACCCGTGTACAGCCACTGGTTGTTATCCACCTGGCCTTCAAACCAGCCTGCTTGCTTCTGCACCTCGCCTGATGTTGGCCAATTAACTCCATTCTGCTGTATTTCCCTTTCTTTCCCCACCCCATTAGTTGTGACATTTTCTTGATGCTGTGTACACACAGCAGGTTGATCAAAGAACACACCAGCATCATTGCTAGATGTTGCTACAATCTCATTTATAGCCCCCACAGCTGGTAATGTCTGAACTTGATTTGTTCCCTGCTGAACTCCATCTACTGCCAAATTCTGTATTGGACGGCCAGGCTCTGAGATGTGCCCCTTATCTGAATGTGATGCAGGTTTACTGACATACGTACTAGACTCATTGGCTTCTCTTTCTGGCGAACTAGTGCTCTGAATACATGTTGAGAACTGTTCAACTTCCATATTTTGCATCAACGTATATGTTCGTTCAGGTTCTGCAACACAAAGTTCTTCACTTTCTACATTCTGACCTACAGAACATTGTTCTTCATACACTGTATTTTCACTTACAACCAAACAAGACTTTCCAGCATCTATGTCTTCAGCTACAAAATGATGGTCAGCATCCAGGTTTAGAACACCAGAAGAACAAGGATGTTCAGTTCTGACACTCTGAACTGCAGAGGAGCAAGAGTTTACAAATTCTGTGTTCTGAACAGAAGAACAAAGCTGTTTAATTTCCACACTAGGAGCTGAACAACTAGATTCTTGTTCAGTTTCCAGACTCTGATTAACACTCAGTGATGACTCAATAGCTACATTTGGATTGTGAGAATTAAGTAGTTCAGTTTCAAGAATCTGCTCAACTGGAGACTTCTCTTCAGATTCTGTATTATGGAAAGGGCGAGGGGACCAATGCCCATGTTCTGTTTTTTGCACATCTGCAGGGACTGATGACTGATCCTTCTCAGACATCCTCTTGTGCGTAAGTGATAATTTGTGTTTCATCAAGTTGTAATTAGTGGAGTAAGGCTTATTGCACAATGTACAGAAAAACACTGATCCTACACTGCTCTTCCGCTTTTGTTTTGGTTTGGTACTGTTGCAAACTTGCACATTCTCATTACCTGCTGGTTGTTCCTGACTCTTTGGCTGTATTGATGTCTTTGTCCTCTTCTTTCTATTTTTCATACTGTTGGGCTTTGTGAGTGTTTCTGTATCCACAGACTGATGCTCCACCTTTAGAGCTGGTCGCAGCAATAGTGACTCACAACTATCCTGAGATTCCTCCTGTCCAGTCTCAATGTCTGTAACTATAAACTCATTCATTACTGGTCTTTTGGTTTTCTTGATGAGTCTGGTCTTCAACTTATGCTTCTTATGCCTTTTTCTTCTGAGGTGTCCATTCCTATATTGTCTGCTGTTGTTTCGCAATTTCTTCTTCTTTTTTTTCTTACTGCCAGAGGGAAAGAAGTCACCATTGGCGATCATGGCTGCTATTTCCTCATAAGTTGATACATCAGTGTTTTGGCACAGTGCAGCCAAGATACTGGCATTTGGCAGGTCTTGACTGTTCTCTTCTTCTGTCTCACTTGTGACATCTGACCATGTGTACAACTCCTCATATGAAGTGTTACAACGTGTCCGACGGGATTGCCGTAATGGTCCTTCCACATTTACTTGTGATTCCTCTGCCTTTGTATTACCCACAATGTTCATGGCTAACAAAGAGGAGTCCATCTGCACAACCTGACCATTCATTTCACCTTGCTGCATAATCACAGGATTTAAGCAACTCTCTTGACAAACCAGAGTGTCCACATGTTCACTCCTAACAGGTACTGTCTCTTTCTTCCCTGTCGCCATATCTGAGCCCAAACCTTCACCACTAATTTCCTCCAGATCTTCAGTTAGTGCTGCTCTACTTTCTTTCTCATTATCCATGTTCTTTGTTTCTGCATTTTCTACAGAATCCATTCTTTCTACTTGACAGATCAATCCCTCTCTTTTATCAAAAGCCAGTCCATCTGAGTCCTGTTCATCAATCCGACTACTGGATTCGTTGTCACTAGTCAAGTTCTCTGAGTGTTCTTTCCCACCATTCAACTCACGCGTTTCTTCTCGTAAACCAACGAACGTGCTTGTATCTTCTCCCTCAGTACTCAAGTCATTTGTTGTGTCATCTGGCTCATCACACAAAGTATTTGTTGCTTTTTGGATATCACACCTCAAGACATTCATATTTTCTGACTCGTCTATGAAATCCATTCTGCTGTCGGTATCAGGAACTGAAACACTTGTGTTCTCTACCTCTACAACCACATCATGTAGTTTATCCTTCCCACTACCTTTATCTGCTTTCATTTCATCACCAATCTCTCTCTTCTGAACACACACTATAC
>Ga0209755_10008571_pt1 | contig 10920 bp, 5 predicted proteins | sample TergutCo191P1_FD_187301 | JGI IMG/M metagenome (GOLD analysis project Ga0209755, IMG submission 187301) | Cornitermes sp. P1 segment gut microbial communities from Petit-Saut dam, French Guiana - Co191P1 (SPAdes) (version 2) | ecosystem: Host-associated > Arthropoda: Insects > Digestive system >... | reverse complement strand
AAAGAAGGCTAGGTGCACCCCAGAGTTGGTCTGGACACTTGGGAGATAAGAAAAATGTCTTACCCTTGCCATAAATCAAACCACACTTCCTCAGCCATTCAACACACATCCTGATCACTGTAATAATACACCGATTCTCAACAGTGGTGAAGGTAGGCTTATCAATAGTGACATCCTAGTTTGTTGTTGAATGTAATGCACCAAATGTACAATTTAATAATTGATACCTGGTATGAAAATAGTGCCTTTAGAATAATATGCCATTTTCTTTTAAAACACAATTACTGAATATTCCATTACACAAAATTCAATGAGCAACAAGCACACCTTTTCAACCTACAGACTCTTCACGAAAACGCTCTCACAAACTTGTCTTTTGACTGAGAGGTGATCTCACAGTACGTCTCCCCATGTTTAAATCTCCAATGTGGCAACCTCTTAATCAAAGCATCAATCATCACTTGAAGCATCCTCTGTGAGTTAGTGACCTAGCTCCATGGATCCAAGAGTTCTTCTTGAGAAAATAACACTTCCTCAGCTAGTTAATGAGTTCCTTCCAATTCATGGAACCCAAAGATTCATTAGTCTTCAGAAAAGCTTCCCATTTGTCCCCATCCTGAGACTAGGTCTTCAAAGTGGTCTGCTTCCTTCAAATTTTTTTTCCACCAATGCCCTCCATGCATATTTCTTCTCCCTCATGTATGCCACATGCCTGGTCATCTCAACCTACTCAATTTTACCACCCAAATAAAACGTGGTTATGAGTACATACCAGGAAGCTGTGATTTTCACCATCCTCCTGTTACTTTCTCCCTCTCAGTTCCAAATATTCTCCTCAGCACCCTGTTATCAAACATTCTCAGTCTATGTTCTTCCCTCAGTGTGAGAAACAAAGTTCCGCCCATATACAACAACAGGCAAAATTACAATTACAGGAGTAAACACTTGGTGAAAGGGTGTTCTGTTTACAGAAGCAGTGGTACTCAGCCAAAACCTACATACATAGCCATTATCAGATCAATTGATAAACCAACATGTCACCACAACAAATAACAAGGGAACAAAATCACCGACAATACACAAGACCTTAAAATAAGAGGAATACTGAAATCCAACTACCACAGATGTTTAACTATTTGTATAGGTATATAAGCAGAATAATGGTGTTACCCACATTGTGGAGTGCGAAGAGAATACTTTGCATGCATAACACTTATGTTTAAAATTTTAGCATAACATACATAAAGAAAGTGTGTTGACATTTTAGTAAATTTAAGCCACGCTAGAACACACCACAAATATTTCTTTGCTGTAATCAATAATGTAAAGCCTTTACTGCCTCCCTAGATGTCTACAATGTTCTCCCAGTAGATGGCCAGAAGTGGCTGAAACATCTATAGGCATATAAATACAGTATTGATTTATGTATTTGTGTACTGTGTTTGTTATGTTATTAAATACAGCTGTGAATATTTTACATTTAATGGTTTCTGATTGCACATGGAAAGACTAAAAATTCTGATCCAAATCGTCACAAGCATTCCCTTAATTTAATTTGCGCTTAATTTCTTCCGGGGCATGAGGTGATGCAGTTGGTTGAGGCATTGTGCTACAAGCCAGCAGGTAGCGGGTTTGATTCCCAATGGTGTCACTGGAATTTTTCATTGACATAATCCTTCTGGCTTTATTATGGCCCTGGGGTTGACTCAGCCTCTAACAGAAATGAGTACCAGAAATATTTCCCGGGGGGTAAAGGCAGCCAGTGCACACAGCTGACAACCTTACCACCTTCATGTGCCAACTGTCTTGAAATCTGGGAGCCTCAACCTCCTCAAACCCCCAGGGCCTGTAATGGGATTGCTTTATTTTAATTTCTTCATGCATGCAATTTTGACGTGTTATTGTTGGACTCCAATATATTCTGTAAACACTAATGGAAATACTGCAGGCACAGGTACCATGGTCATGCAGCATCAAACCATGTAACTATCAAGTGGATGAAAATTGCTGCTGCATGGAACACTATTCAATACAGTTAGGCTGGAGATTGATCATGCTTATCTCTGCACGACTCTGTACTAATACCTCATACCTAAATGATTTTCTGGTCCAACAATATATAAATAACCAAAAAAGGCACTTTAATATTCTATTAAGTACTTTATTCACAATATTCTCACCAACATATTTCGGCCAGTGCTCCAGCCATCTTCAGGGTGATGTTCTTATTACAAGAATAAAGTTGTGTATTTTTCAAATAAGAATATCACCCTGAAGATGGCCGAAACATGTTGGTGAGAATATTGTGAATACATCAGATAATATTAAAGTACCTTCTGTTGGTTATTTATATATTTTTGGATCTGATCAATGCATGGAAGATGGAACATATTAAAATGATTTTCTGGTCTCTCAAGGCCCTTCAACTGCCCAGCCTCTACTGAAAGTCTACTGCAATGTTTCTCAAAATTCTTCACTTCACAAATCCCATCTCTGAAATACGGAATACCTGTATCACTACCTTTCTGTTACGTACCTGTTCCTGATCTATCCCTTCTCCTTCCAGACACCTACATGACCTGGTCCAATTCCAACACATCTAAACATAGGGGTGGGCAACTGTGTTTTACCTGAGGGCCAGATGGACCATTTTTTAAGTAAATGAAGATCAAACAGCCTCACAAAAAACCTGTAGTTTGAAATTCTTAAAATTACTCGCACTGACAGAAAATAATTTATAGATACATATATACTCTATTAGTAAAAATTATTTGTAAAAAAAAGTACTTTGAAAACTGTTAGAAAATTAAAATTACAAGCTCAGCATGAACAAAATTTATAAGCACACAACAGTTCTATTAATGATAATTAATTCAAACAGCATATCCCAAACTGTGAATGGTACCCGCATGGTATTTTAAGATGCATCAAACGAAATTCATAGGAGCTCACATGACTTCCACATTCCAGTTATGGACACACCAACAGCAACACATGAAGTACAATAATACGCCGATTTCCATACAGAAATGTAATTATTTTTATCTACTTTCTTACATTTTGTAATGCAAGTGCCTTTTCTATATTCTGTATTAAATAAAAATCAACAAGGACCAATGTTATCAATAACACTCAAAAGCTGTAATCAGCCACACATAATTTCTCATACACAATAGTTTGTCTAACCCTGTTCTAAACCTTTACATATTTCACAGACCCTTCTGCATAATAGTGATCTCAAAGGGATGTGGAAAGAAATGGTTCTTATCTGGTTTAAGGTCTTACTGCAGCACTTACATCGAGCCACCAAATATCAGTTCTGCAAGAAAAACCCACCACCATAAGAACAATAGAAATGAAATAAAATAAGAGTTCATAAATTTGGGACCAGCTATAATAATCAAAATTGCAAACATGAAGAAATTAACATAAGTCTTAACTCAGGGAATGCCTGCTACTACTTGTATCCTCCTATTTACTAATCAAAAACATAAAGATTAAAATATGAAGAACTACAATTTTGCCTGCTGTTTTATATGGTACGTGAAACTTCTCTCACATGACGAAATGCTCAGAAAAATATCTGGGCCACACAGGAAGAAGTTAACAAGGGACTGAAGGAAACTTTGCTCTTTCCATCTAATGGTTTTCAGGTGATCACATCAAGAATAATGAGATGGGGCACATAAGGAGGAACATGAGAAGTGCATACAGTGCTTTGGTGGGGAAAACTAATAGAAGAAACTACCTGGATGCCCTAGGCACAGATTGGAACACAATATTAAAATGGATCTTAAAGAGATGGGATGACATGGACTGGACTGATCTGGCTCAGGACAGGGACAGTGGGCAGGTTCTTTTAACACAGTAATAAAACAAATATGATGAAGGGAATTTCTGGACTAACTGAGAAACTATTAGTTTCTCAAGGACTCTGTTCCATAGGGTTTGTTAGTTTGAAATACAACTGAACATACGAAAACCAAATGCAGTAAAACAGACATAGGTAACAGCCACAATAAACACAATATAGTAGAATGTAACTTTGCCAAACACACGTAAATTAACCATGGACAGCACAGAAGAACTGTTGACAATGAAGATATAAGCACAGATTTGCATTATGTACTCAGTCAAGGTTAAGAGTGGGTAAAGGGAATTGGAACTCTAATAATATCTACTTGCTTGAAGGAACTGTGAAAAACCATAAAACACCTCACACACGCTAGCCAGATGGAGAGTCGAACCTCGTCACATTAAATATGGCCTGGGTGTAACTCAACACAACATTAACTACACTTACAAGCCCTAACATAACGATTTAACACTATGAAAGGTCACTCACATAGTACCTCCTAATTTATTTTCCCATAATGGAGATATGCCGCTCCTGTGCATGCCATGAAGATATGGAAGAATGGAGTATATCTCCATGCATTCCTAACTTCAGCATTAGCTGGAGTTGTGTGATTAGCTTCATAATCCAACCATTTTACCCCCAGTACCCATATGACAGGAAGCTGCATTGGCCCCACAGCTAGTTTGAATTCAGTGCAGAGGAGAAAAATATCTGGCTCCTGTCAGGAATCAACCAAAAATTTTCAGCCATCCAGCCCATAGCCTAGTCACTAGAATAACTGAGTTACCCCAGCTCCCGAATGGGAATTGACATGTCTGAGACAAAATTAGTTACTTTTCTTTAAGTAATTCTGTAATTTTGCACAATTTCACTATGCAGTCCATATACTTTGGCCAACATTCATACAGTTTCATGTGTCTGTCACAAGTTAAATTACTTTTCTTGCACAAAATCTGTAATTTTTCAGTTTCACCTCTTTAGTCCATATACTTCTGCTAACATTCATGCAGTTTCATGAGTATGTCACAACTGAACTGTGTTGACAGGACATCTTCATCTAACAAGAAGTGATATCCCCTCACACGTCCCTTTGGTTTTGGGAAAAGATGGAAGTCACACAGAGTCCAGTATGAACATTACAGTAGGACATCCAAGAGAGATATGCTCCCTCCTCTTCTTGGTAATTCCACCAATACAAACTCAGTGAGCCTTTATGCACACTGTGCAAGTATCTCACTGCACATCTGTCATTCCCCCTGGCATTTGCAATACAGCTACACATGGCCCAACAGTGAACAGTACTGATGCCTGCATAATCATCCCCAGACACAAACATAATTCGCCAACAAACGTTGATTACTGTGCATGGTTTATTCCACACTGACACAGCCATTTTATACCATGCCATGTTCAAGACTATAACTCACAGCCCTCTCATGGGAAAGATATGACCCTTCACACAAAATTGTCAAAAGTTTAATTAAATTAATAATTTAGTTCACACTGCTGCTATATGGGTTTGGTTATTAGAGAAAAAATGAACATACTGCTTTTCAGCACACCCTCAAATGATAACATTACAACTGTATCTAGCAGACGTGTGTGGGCAGAGCACCACTAGAATATTTTTGTGGTAACTAACAAAGGGCCAAAAATTTAACCTGTACCTGGTACTCACTGTTTGCTGATCCAGTGGTTTGGGCTCCAGAAATTCACTCATCCACATGGTATACGTCAGTAAACAAAGACAAAAGACAAGCACAGAAATACATTTATGACCTGTACTGTAAGAGTATGAGTGACAGAAGTTTTCCCACTAGGTAGCAGATTTTTACAAACAGTTATAAATGAACATCCTGCACTAAGGGACACAGCCTCAGACCACCTATGCTATAAGATGACAAGTTTTATTCACACTGGAAGAATGGATGCTCTTTTATGTCACCATATGATCGGCTCATAGTTATTTCAACAATTCCTTTCTGAACAGGATTAATAAAGTTCATAACTTCGAAGAGGCCAACCCCTGAATGTAACTGTAGCATCAAGAAAAATACATTATACTAATGACAATCTGTTAGCACTAACAAACTCCCCATTTAATAAAGAATCTACAGTTAAGAAACTGTATGTGGTTCCAGCTCCAGCTGAAATTCAAAATAAATGGCAAGCATTCCCAAATATTTCACATGTAGGTCTAATATGATGAAGATAAATGAAGGTTTCATGCAGTTTCTGTTCTCAATATATGAATAAATACAAACATGTTAGCTTCACTGCTTTTGGGATCCAACTCTTTCAAGCATAAATATTTACAGTTAACATTAAAAGTTATATAACTGTACTTTCTTTTCAAATGGACCAAACTGTCTTCCAAATTTGTTTCAACTTGGGGGGCTTAGAAGTCGGTTTGCTACTTCTACTACAAGTACTGCAGATAAAGAAACATGCTGCAGCACTAACAACAAAGACAAAACTAATCTGGACCTTCCATTTCCTCATGGCATGAAGCCCCACTTCCATACATATGTAAAAAACTACGACCAACGTTAGCGTCCCTGGATAGAATGTAATAACCAGTATACAAACACAGTACGTGGAAAGCTCCCGTTCTGACGTATTCAATACACTAACCTACAGAAACTCATAATCCTTGGATTTGGGAGTTCACATTTATATAGCGACAGCAATCCTCATCGTGTTAACACTGAATAAATTCCAAGATACCTGACCCCAATGCATATATTTCAATACGACATACGATTTGCTAACACACAAACCACCATCTCTTCACGAAACTAGGCACCGAGACAAAAATTTTACCCAATAAATCTGTCGTATAAACAACCTCTCTATGCTTCTTTTAGTACACTTACGTCCTTTTATATTGTCTCCATTAGGTTCTACTAAATTCTGTGAAGAAATTTCACACGTATTAATGCCATATATAATGTCCAATTAATGTCAATAATCAGCATGCCCGCTACGCGACACGACACACGAGTATAGCTAAGTGGGTGTTTTCCGTAAATCCGTATCTTCCAAACAGTAGTGGAATTTAACTGTTTTGTCAGTTGTACAAGTTGTGAAATGGACACTTTACATGACCCTTGCCACTGACATTCGCAATGGTGAAAGCTGCCTCAATAAAAGAACTTGACCTACGCTACGGCGACATTGGTAACATTCAAGGTCGTGTTTATTTTCTACAAAACACAAAAACACCAGACACGTACCATGGAAAACATACCAATTACTTACGCGTTTTCACTCAAATTAATAATGTTCTATAGAAGCTGGTAACACTTTTACTGATGCATTCAAATATGAAGATAATAATAAAATTAAAAAACATGGTGGAAATGCGTACTGATGCAAGTAGTTTTCACCAATCCCTTTTACTTCAAGTCCTGACCACCATTCTCTTCCCCACCGGAAAGCATGGCAGCAGTGGTTTCATCGGTCCAAGGCTCCTAAATCGATATCAGCTTGTCCTCTTCTCAACTACCGGTGTTTGCCGCAATGTTTTCAAAGAACTCACGACTAAGCAGTACACACACACACAACGTACGCAATTTTTCAGTAAATCACCTTGCTTTATTAAAAGCCACTGGTCAGCTGACACCTTTTAAATTGTGACATTCGTAATGCCAAAATCCTAAAACAGTACAAACGAAGGAATAACAAGCTACCATTTCATGAAACGTATGTACCACTTTCGCTCTATTAATAACACCCAAAAATGACACTTTCCACCACTTTACAAATGCTGTCACAACCAATTCCCGGGGAAAACGATAGCTATTAGCTTTCACCACACGTAACAAACCTGCTCGACGAACCTGTCTTCCTGCACCTCGCAACACGCGAATTCTGTTTGGCTGAAACCATTACTCATATACTTGCACGCGATTGGTTCCCGCCATTGGGAGATTATTACTTCGAACACGTGTCATTATGACGTCAATACATGATAAAATTACTAAGACGTATCATAATCACTTTGTTTACGTTGCAAAGTAACTACATTGGTTCATATATATAAAAACGCACAAATGATAAAAACTTTTTGAACAAATATCTCCCCCACTGATATACAAATTCTTCGAGAGTACTGTGTTGGAACTTTCGAATTATATAGTGCATATTGTTGGAAATTTTTAAACTAATAGCTCAATGAAATGCACGGTAGAAATGACAGTGTGAAGTTTGCCTTCAAGAAGAATCTGAAGCATGTCATGATCCACATGTATGTAAGGTATAAATTTAAAGAAAAAAGAATGCTATGCAGTAACAACAGGATATTTAATTCAAACTTACTTTCACATACACAGATAGGAGACTTACAAATATGGAGCGTTGCAGGAAAGATTCGACATGCATCATCCGTTTATTGTGTGGGGAAACCTTGGGGTGAGTCATTTTTAAACTGATAATCCTGCCTGTTCATTAAAATCAGTGCCATTGATTGAAAAAAGGTGGTGATTTTTTCGTTTTAATGATAAGCATCTATAATCACAACCGATCAGAAGAGATATTGAAATGTAAGCCATACAGAGTACACTTCACGTGTAGTCCGCACATACATGTGCAGTATTTATTTTTCTATAAAGGCCTTCAGATATTACCATAAAGACCACACATCATAAATGAGGAAATGAGAGACTGAAGGTGCTGGCATATATGTGCAAGCCACGAGAGGTCGTTAGAGCTAGTTTGAAGTGGCAGCAGGAACTTCATGCCACCGTGTCCCGAAAACATGTCCTCTTACCCACACTACAGCAGATCGAAATAAATGTCTGTGAGAAGCCAGAGCTTGCATCCAGTAATGGTGCAGTGCACATGCGCAGAGTTAACCTGCCATCTCTCCACCCTCCATGCACACTCATGGAACACACATAATAAATTTTGAACATTAACTGGTCAAATGTATAAATTAAAATATATGCCCTGCATCAATCAAATATGCTTTTTACAAAACAAGAAAATTGAGAAATCACTCAGTTGTCAATTCTGGTTTATGTTTTATACGTTTTTGCACAGACATGTTACAGGCCTGGGAACAACTCATCAGATTATAAAAAATTTAGTACTCGTGATCTACAACAAAACTTTCCTGGTGAATTTCACTTTGATCTGTTAATAATCAAGTTTAAAACCTACTTTGTACAGGGCCAAAATCTACAGATTCAGAATGAAATTACATGAAATTAAATACACAGCTCATTTCATATATTGCTCAGTGTAGTACACTAACAAAACACCCAAGAAAAACCAGTGTATATCTCATACTGTGGTCTTCTCAGTTTTGACACTTATCCTAGATGCAGTACACATTTTGTTGGAGAACTATGAAACTTCACATAAAAATGTGGGAAAGCATAATTACTTTTGTGCTATTTAGTTTACATGCCACATGATTTGGTTCTTCACATCTCATAGTGCAACAGGAAACAGGGACTTTACATTTTTATATAAAATGGATTTTTGAGATGATCAAGCTGGAATAGAGATTTATAAAGTAAATGTTCATGAAGCCCATATCTGTTTCAGATTTTTACTGTAATTTTAACACTCTCTTCTCCAAAGTGTCCAGACTGCCTCTGGAGCCAATCCAACCTCCAATCCAGCAGGCACAGGAGGCTCTGTCCTTGGGGTAGAGTGGCTAGGGCCCATATCCCAAAATCTACAGCCGTCCCGAAGGATGCAAAAGCACAGCTTCACCTCCACTCTCCATTGCATACTGCTTAACCCTTCGTACCAAAACTTTACAACAGCTGACATGCAGTGTTCAGCTAGAATGCCCAAAGTCATATAAAGTCAGCCAAGAATATGCACAGTAATAGTAGTCATTTAAATTTCTGGCTTTTGCACAATACACCCTGAATTTACTTCCAGTCTCAAAGGGTTAATTTAAGCAGCACATTCACTTACCTTACTTTACTAATCACCTTTTCATCAGAATCATTCATTGAAACATAACACGTATAAAATTCTAGGTACAATTTTGTTGTTATACTTGCGTATCTTGTAATAAGCATGTTCTGATGCATACAATTATATATGTCATTCAAACCATCAATTCTGTAAACATTTCACTTACTTCTATTTTCCCATCACACAAACAGCCGAAGTGTTCACGTCACATCTAAACTTCATGTTACTTTACACTGTTTTATTTCTTTACACAATACAAACTATTACATAAGAACAATGCCAATGGGTTCACCAAATGAAAATCACTAATATTAAATAATAATAATAATAATAATAATGTTTACTGAAGGTATAAAGACTGACTGATTACCAAATTATGTCAATCCTCAGAAACCAGGTAATTACCTATTTCTCAAACGTATGACACACATACACATGAAAGCAGCAGCCATATACCACGAAACCATAACTCACTGACTGGAGTGCAATGCACATCAAAACATTTCAGTTCTTAAAACCTGCCCTGAAACAGATGAAACAGAAAAGCTGTCCAAGGTGCAAGAATTATAGGCTGTCCAAAATGTTATTTCTACCAGTACAGATATGTGAAAAACTCATTCTGTAGACACAAATTACACTGAGATTCAAGTCATATGAAATGCTATGCCAAGTCAACTTGTAAATGGTTGATGCAGGCAGTATGTTCCTACAATTCATCAGTAATTACTGTATTTACCTGAATATAAGACACAACTTCTTTCCTAATTATCTGGAAAATGGGCAGCAACCTCATAAATGCAGGTAAGTACATGTGTTCTGTAATGTATTTTCCTGAAAACTTAACTCATAATAGGGGTCAGTTAAGTAAGGTATTGACTAGCTGACATGGCATAACATACCAAAGAACTTGGATATTTGGTGATTTCAGGATTTCACTGTAGTTTAAATGAGATCTTCACCCTTCTGAGATCTTACATGGTGTAGATTGGTAGTAAGTTGCCAAAGTTTCGGGACAATTTACAGGTCCCATTGTCAAGGGTCAAGTAGTCCAAGGTACTGGACTGCTTGACCCTTGAAGATGTGACCAACATTGTGCCCCAAAAGTCTATAATTTATTACCAATC
>Ga0209755_10008570_pt1 | contig 10920 bp, 9 predicted proteins | sample TergutCo191P1_FD_187301 | JGI IMG/M metagenome (GOLD analysis project Ga0209755, IMG submission 187301) | Cornitermes sp. P1 segment gut microbial communities from Petit-Saut dam, French Guiana - Co191P1 (SPAdes) (version 2) | ecosystem: Host-associated > Arthropoda: Insects > Digestive system >... | reverse complement strand
TATTTCTTAGGTTTAAGAAGAAAAGGCGGACAATAAGTTCGAGTGGTTAGTGTGGTTCGTGGTTAGAGAATCTTAATTATTCTCAATTATCTTTCTGATTTTTTTTCAAAATGAGAGAACGCTAAGCTAAAGCTCGCTCGTCCCTGTGATACGCTTCTTAGGCTTGTCATAAAGCCGAACATTTTTTCCATGGGCGCCTGCGCCTTTACTTCGTCAATGTCGGTTTTGGAATTCATGCTCAGTATTTGCCCGCCGCGCTGCGTAACAAGGCTCATAACCTCGCCTACAAAGTCGTGAGGGCTGCTTAAATCTACTGCCATGATTGGTTCTAAAAGTATTGGAGCGGCGCTTCTTGCTGCTTCGTCAAAAGCCATGCTCGCGCAGGCTTCAAAGGCAAACTCCGTGCCTGTCTGCTCGGAATATTGAATGCTTGTAACTGTCGCTGTTATATCTATGCAGGGGTAGCCCATTACAATACCGGAAGCGAACGCACCGTTAATTCCCCGCTCAATCGCTTCCAATATTTCAGAAGGCGCTTCGCTCTTACCAGCTGAATTTTTCGCGGTGTAAATATACTTGTTGCCGCTTCCGCGCTTCGCTGGTTCTAACTTTAATGTAACAGAAGCCGCGTTTTCTTTTCCGGCGATAATCTTGGAGAAAATTTCCGTGTGTTCATTTGTTTTGCTGATAGACTCGCGGTATGTTACCTGCGGGTTACCGGCCTTCGCGCCAAGTTTAAATTCTTTAAGTATTCGCGTAACAAGCACGTCAAGATGAAGCTCTCCCATTCCGGAAATTATTAGTTGTCCTGTTTCCTCATTTTCCCTGATTGTAAATGTCGGGTCTTCTTTGGAAAGGATCGCGAGTATATCTTTTAATTTGTCAGAATCGGAAATTGTTTTAGGTTCAATAGAAATTGAAATAACTGGTTCCGGGAACTGCATTTTTTCAAGAAGGATTGGCCAGCCTTCGCTCCCAACTGTGTCGCCTGTTTGCGCCAGCTTCATCCCGATGATCACACCGATGTCACCCGCGTTAAGGCTATCTACAGGTTCAGATTTATTCGAGTGCATTCTTAAGATTCTATTCGCTCTCTCTTTCTTTTTCTTTGTAATATTATAAAGAGAAACGCCGGATTTAAATGAACCTGAGTACATTCTTACATAGCAAAGAGAACCAGCTTCCCGATCATTTTGTATTTTAAAAACCAAACCAAGCGGCTGACCTTTTGGGTCGCAAGGTATACTTACATCTTCTTCTTTTTTTGTGTTGTGTCCAATAGCGGCGGTTCTTTCATCGGGCGCGGGGAGGTAATCAACAACAGCGTCAATTATTGGCTGGACGCCCAAGTTGCGCCGCGACGCGCCAGCGAACATGGGGAGTATCTCGCGCTTAAGAATAGCTTTTCTTAGTTCGCTTTTTAAAAGCGCGCTTTCTATTTCTCCGCCTGCCAAATATTTTTCTGTAATAATATCAGAAACGCCGGAAAGCGTATCAATCAATTTTTCGCGCCATGTTTTCGCGCTTTCTTCACGCTCAGGCGCGATAGGAGAAAGCGTCATCTTTTCGCCGTTATCTTCCCAGTGAATTTCCTTCATCTCGATTAAATCGATAACGCCTTCAAAAGTACTTTCCTTTCCTATCGGGATTTGAAGCGCTAGCGTTTCAATTTTTAATTTATTTTTCACGTCTTCAAGAACATAGAAAAAATTGGCGCCCATTCTATCCATTTTATTTATATAACCAACGCAGGGTACATTATAACGGCGCGCCTGTCTCCAGACAGTTTCAGTCTGAGGCTCAACGCCGTGGACAGCGTCAAAAATCGCTATCGCTCCGTCAAGGACGCGAAGGGATCGTTCAACTTCCGCGGTAAAATCGACATGACCCGGAGTATCAATTATATTAATTTGATGTTCTTTCCAGTAGGTAGTTGTCGCCGCGCTCTGGATGGTTATACCCCTCTCCTGTTCCTGTTCCATCCAATCCATGATTGCTTCGCCGTCGTCAACTTCGCCAATGCGATGGCTCTTGCCTGTGTAAAAGAGAATCCTTTCTGTTGTTGTTGTTTTACCAGCGTCAATATGAGCCATAATACCGATATTTCGCATTTTCGAAAGCATTGCTTATTGTAATAAATAAAAAAAATGAATACAATAGATTATATGAGTATTGGTTTATCTTATGTTCTTGTAACTCCATACACAGTAGCTAAAAGCAGGACAGGCGGTGTTCTTTCCCGTCTCCTTATGCGCACAGACCTTGAACTGGTGGGCGCTCAGATATTCGCGCCGGATCAGGATTTCGCCGAAAAATACGCCGAATCTCTGCGCGAAAGAGCTCCTTCAAATCAACTCGTACTTCTTGCCGATTATATAAAACAATATTTAGGTCCCTCAGGCGGGAGACCGCATCGCACGCTTTTACTTTTATTCAGGGGCGAGAACCCATGCGAAAAACTTTTAACTGTCTGCGGTCACCTTTACACTCAGCATGTCGAGGTTGACGCTCTGGCGGGTGAGACAATCCGCGACACATATTCAGACCTTATCTTTTCCGCGGAAAACCCGGAAGAAGTTCGTTACTTTGAGCCCGCGGTTCTTACTCCAAGAAGTCAGGATGAGGCTGATAGAGACTTAAAAATGTTCGCGAGTTTCCTGGAAGGGCAGGAGAACCTTGTTAAGAATGTTGTTTATTCCGATCCTACAAAAATTGAGAGAACTCTTGTTATAATAAAACCCGATAATTGGAAGTATAATTCATCCCGCCCGGGCGCGATTATCGATATGTTCTCGCGTACCGGTCTTCGTATAATTGGTATTAAAGTACATCGATTCACGTTGGAGCAGGCTCTGGAATTTTACGGTCCTGTAGAAGGAATTTTAAAAGAAAAATTGTCAGAGAGTTTTGGGAAGAGAGCGCTTGAGCTTTTAGAGAAAGAATTTAAATTTAAAATAAGCAGGGAATCCGCGGAGGCGTTAAGTTTAACCTTCGGGACAGAATGCGCGAAAGATCAATTCCACCAGATTGTAGAGTTCATGTCCGGCATGCGTCCCGGAGATGAGCCAGATAAAAAAGGTAATGTAAAGTGCATGATCTTGGTTTACGAAGGCGAGAACGCTGTAAATAAAATCCGCGATGTTCTGGGTTCCACAGACCCAACCAAAGCCGCCGAGGGCACAGTGCGCAAAGAGTTCGGCAGCAACGTAATGGTCAACACCGCTCACGCTTCTGATTCGCAGGAAAGCTACGAACGCGAGCAGAGAATTGTTCGCATTAACAATAATTCATTATCAGTTATTATCAGAGAGCATGTCGGGTAAAAGTTGATATACATTTATATTACGCTCATTGACATTCATTTCTTATAATTGCTATATTAAAACAAATGGCCCCTTCGTCTATCGGTTAGGACATGAGATTCTCAATCTTAAAAGAGGGGTTCGATTCCCCTAGGGGCTAGGTTAGATAAGAAATAATAAATAGGTAAAAAAATTAAAAGTTAAAAAAAATGGGAAGCGAACCACGAGGGTTGCGCCGACCGGTAGGGAGGTGAGGCGTACAGGAGGTACGCCGCCAGCAACCCGAGACGGGCTTGAAGGAGCAAACAGGAGGTTTGCGACTGAAAGCTTCGATTCCCCTAGGGGCTAACTAACATAATGCCACAGAGGAGGACCGCATGAGAAAGATACCAATACTATTTTTTACAATCATTATTCTCATCGGCTGCACCAACCATCCTCTGACAGGTAAAAACAACATGGCTTTTATCAGCAACAATCAGCTTTTCCCGATGGCTTTCTCCCAGTACGACGAATTTATTAAAGAACATGATGTTGTTACAGGTACCAAAGACGCTAAAATGATAGAGCAGGTTGGAAATAAACTTGTAGAAGCCGCGCAAAAACTTCTGGAAGCCGAAGGGCGGCCCGATTACCTTGACGATTACCGCTGGGAATTCAAGCTTGTCCAAAATGACCAGATAAACGCATGGGCAATGCCCGGAGGAAAAATCGCTTTTTATACAGGCATACTACCTGTTACAATGACAGAAGCAGGCATAGCTGTCGTTATGGGACATGAGATCGCTCACACGATTTTGAATCACGGGCAGCAAAGAATGAGCGCCGATATAATTAAGCAAATTGCCGCATTAGGGCTTTCTATAGCGACAGCGGATCAATCGCAGGAAACTCAAGCTCTGATAATGCTCGCCTTTGGAATCGGCTCGGAGCTTGGCGGTACTTTGCCATTTAGCCGCAAGCATGAATACGAAGCGGATCAATACGGCTCAATATTGATGGCGATCGCCGGCTATAATCCTGATGAAGCGGCTGTTTTTTGGGAACGCATGACAAACGCGGGAAGCGGCGGAATGCCGGAATTTTTAAGTACTCATCCATCGGACGCCAACAGAATCAAGCACCTGCAGATTGTTTCCGACGAAGCGAAAGAAAGAGCCGCGAATTTTGGAGTTATATTTTAACTAAGGATTTATGTGCAAAAAATTTACGATATTCAGGAAAAACCTAAAAAAGCGTTTCTTGTCAGTATAATTGACGGCGCTCAAAGCGATGCTCAAGCCAATGAATTAAAAGGGTTATGTGAAACTCTCGAACTGGAAATTATAGCCCACGAAAAAATTCGCGTAAGAGAAAAATCGCCGCGCTTTGGAATAGGAAGCGGTAAGGCGGAAGACCTCGCGCGAAAAGCAAAAGAAATTGAAGCTGACCTTATGGTTTTTGATTTTAACCCCAATCCCTCGCAGCAAAGAAACTGGGAAGAAATTGCCGGGATTCCTGTTTTAGACAGACAGGAAATAATTATTAAAATATTCGCCGATCGCGCGAGCACAAGAGAAGCCGAGCTTCAGGTAAAACTCGCGGAACTTTCGTATTTTCTGCCGCGTTTAACGCACAAATATATCGATCTTTCACGTCAAAGGGGAGGCCGTTACGGGACGAAGGGAGCGGGGGAGACCAAGCTGGAAACAGATCGCAGAAAGATCGAAAAGCGTATTAATTTACTGGAAAAAGAAATTGAACAGGTACGCAAACAGCGGCAGCAGCAGCGCCGCCAGAGGGAGAGAAGCGGCGTTCCTGTATGCGCGATTGTCGGTTACACAAACTCAGGTAAATCAAGCCTTCTTAACGCTTTAACAGGCGCTGATGTTTTAGCCGAGGACAAATTATTCGCAACCCTCGATGCCGTTACGCGGCGTTTTGAACCCGAGCCGGGAAATCCTGTTCTGCTTACAGATACTGTCGGCTTTATCCGAAACCTTCCGCATTCGCTTATAAAAGCCTTTCATTCAACTCTGGAAGAAGCTGCTTTAGCCGATATTCTTATTCATATTTTAGACGCTTCAGACCAGGCGATAGAGAGCCATTATCAAACAACGATTAATGTGCTTAAAGAATTAAAAGCGGATGAAATTCCAGTGATTACAGTGCTTAATAAAATTGACAAGCTGGTTGATGCCTCCGCAATAGATGAACTGCAGGATCGTTTTAAAAACAGCATAGCCGTATCTGTAAAGAAAGGAATTGGACTGGAAGCTCTAAAAGAAAAATTAAAAGAGTATAAAAAATAAGAGGCTTGCCTTTGCAAACCTCTTATATCATTTTATTTATTTAATAATTATTGCGCGTCTACAAGAGTTAAGAAAAGATATGGACCTGATTTAATAGCTCCCGCTAAGGTGCCATGAATCTCCAGTTCTGTACTCTTACTTAATCTTATAACACTATCTTGATTTGTGTAATACGAGCAGGAAACACTTGGAAGTTTTGTTAATTGAACGTCAGCAGAAGAAGATGAATTATCAAAACTCATTGAAACTACATATTTATAGGCTTCACCATTAATCGGTGTTTTATTTTCTTTAACATCAGATACTTTACCTGAGACCTTAAATAGTGAACCTTTAGCGTAATTTTCTATAAAATCCTTAAAAGCGAGCTCTGTAAATTTGCTCATTACAGCGTGAACAAAATAAATATTTCCCATGGCCTCAGCTTTATATTTTTCATATGCAGCCTCATCATTAGCAATCGCTATCATTTTATCAGACATAGCTTTTGAAGCGTTTTTCCAACTATAAATAAGACCAAAAGATTTTATCGGTGCCCAGTTTCCTGTTTGTAAATCTTTTTGATAAATTTTATCATAAGTTAAATCAATTTTACCGCCTTTAAGTTGAATCTTTAAATCGTAAGAAAGTGGTATAAGAAGAGCATAACCGGTTATACCTGTAAAAGTATATGAGTTATTGTAAAAATCAACATCTATACACCTTGAGTTAGGATAAAGCTCTAAAATCATACCGTACACAGCAGGAAAAAACTCCTTTCCTGTTGGATATGCCTGCGCGGCAGCCGGAGCTGCGGTAAATGCACCAAATACCAGCAACGCGATGATAATCTTCATTGCGCTGAATGAAAGACCTCTTTTTTTCATAAAAACCTCCAATAAATTATAAATTTCCTAAAAATCCGCTTTAGGTAATTAAATATATACATCATTCATAGTAACTTGTCAATACCTTTAGCCTATTTACTATAATAATCAATGATAGATAAACCAGTTGAAATTCGCAGAATATTATCCAAAAACCTAAAGGAACAGCGAAACAAAATTGGATTTACTCAGGAAAAATTGGCGGAAATATCAGGATTGTCGATCCAAACCATTAACGATATAGAAGGAGGCCGCAAATGGGTAAGCGATAAAACAATAACAAAATTAGCTATAGCGCTGCATATTGAGTGCTACCAATTGTTAGTTCCGAATTTTAAAAGCCAGAATAAAAAAGAGAACGCGTCTGTACGCCAATTATTAGGGTTAATGAAAAAATTGAAAAAAAACGTTACTTCGCAAATAGATGAAAATTTTATTGAATTTATTAAAACCAGTAATAACAACAGTAATAACAAATAGAAAATTACGTTAAAATTCCAATTTACACCTCGATTTAACCGCATGTTTCCTACTTGATAAAACTTATAACAAATGTTAATATTTAAGGCAGGAGCAAAAGTACATGGCAGAAGACCTAATGGATAAAGTCTTTTCATTCTTTTCGGGCGAAGGTCTGACAGATGAAAAGCAAAACATGCTTAAAGGTATTGCCAAGGAACTGAGTCAGAGTAAATACGCCAAGTTTTTCAGGGCAAGAACCGAGGAAACCGACCCTTCCTTCTCGTCTTTTTTATTTTCCGTCTATAAAACCATCTTTCCCATTAAACAATTCATGAAAGATGAGAAAAAATTGCATATGTTGCGCCATTTAACCGTAGAGACCTGCATTGACCCAACCATAAAAGAAATAATTAAACGCCTTGATTACGCTACCTTAGACGAAAAAGCCAAAACTATGCCGGGGGAGGAGCTCATTAAGGCTATTCAGACCGACATAACTCACTTAAAAACCCAGTTTGACCAAAAACACATTAACAATGTAAACCATCGTTATGAGATGGCTTCGGCTTTAAGCCAGCTGGTAAAGTTTAATTTCGCGGGTTTTTTCAAGAAATTCGACCCTCATTTCGCTGATGGAAGCTTTATTATCGAGCCAAGGTTCCCGGCAATCAAAGTTATCCTGATTGTTGACCAAATTGGCGAATTTTTGACGGTAACCCAGCCGCTTAAGCCCGAAGAAGACTGGGCAAGCCTTTTAAACGTCATAAAAATGATAGAAGGGCAGGAATTAGTCGATGTTGAGCAATTTTGTACCATGATTAAGACCCTTAGAGAGATACATACCTCCAAAATCCTGGAAATAATGGTTCAATATACCCTTAGAAACCCGGTTTGGCAGTTTAAACACAATGTTTTCCACGAAACAATAGGGGATTCTTGGCTTGAATCTAAGATTGGCGAGGGTATGGCATATATCGCGAAAATCAACAATTCCAAGAAAAATAGTCAAATTAGCGCCTTAAACAGGCAAATTTTTGAGTCCTCAGACCTTGTCAGACTGGAACATTATACTGTGCAGCTCAGCGAAATGTACCGGAAAAAGAACCTGGACTTCTTTGTTTACGCCGAAGGTTTGAATTACCTAAAAGCCTTCATGGAAGACTATGTGGAAAAAGAGTTAAAGGAGCTTTGCGATCTTTTATTAATTCGCGGGCAGTGGACCAACAACTCGATGTCAAGAGAAATGAGCGACGCCCTCCATGTATTACTGGAAATACCAAAGGACTTGGCTGACATGGATGTGGTTTTATCCGAAGACGGTGCCGACGGCTCCAGGCTGCGGGCGGCAATGCTTCGTATCGATCGCGACCAAACACAGGCTCGCTATATAAACAGTATAATCGGGAAGGTTAATGCCCAGGCTTTAGATACAATTAATCAAACAGCTCAGGCTATGATAGTAATTGGGAAACACATGAAAAACCTAATCGAAGATTTACAAAAAAAACACCCGGAACTTCTAGCTAACTGGAAAGAGGTTACCTTGGCTTCGAAGGATCCTCTGCCGCAAAGGATGGTGGGAGATTTTAAAAGGATTAACTATTTTATACAATTAATGCATTTGTGTACCCAGTAAAAATATGTTAAAATTACCATTGACGGTGTGATTTTTATTTGGATATAATTATTAAAAGGGGGTTTGTATGGAAATTCAGGTTCAGGAACTAATTGATAAAATTAAAAAGGATGGGATCAGGCTTGCTACAGAAGAAGCAAACAGGATTAAAGCGGATGCGGAAACTGAAGCTCGCAGGATTGTAGAAACGGCGAAAAGAGAAGCGGACGATTTAATAACACGAGGTAAACTTGACGCTGAGCGAAACGAGAGAGCCGGAGCGGCGGCATTACAGCAGGCTTCGCGCAATCTGGTCTTAGCGTTCAAAGATGAGATCCAATCATTATTAAATAAAATTATAAACGACAATGTCGGAGCAAATTATAACGACGACGTTTTAAAAAACACACTTCCGGAATTGCTTAAAACCTGGGCGCAAAAAGGCAGCGATAATCTTTCTGTCATTCTGCCGGAAGCGGAACTTGGAAGGCTTCAGGGCTTCTTTAACGACAAGTTAAAAGCCGAGCTTAGCAAGGGTGTTGAATTAAAATCCAACAGAAAACTAACATCCGGTTTCCGTATTTCCAACAAGGAAGGATCGGTTTATTACGATTTCTCCTCGGAGGCGGTAGCGGATTTACTTTCCGCGTACTTAAATCCAAAACTCGCTAGTATTCTTTCAGAAGCGTCAAGAGGAATATAAAAGGTGGGATCATACTATTACTTAATGGCCCAGCTTCCGTATCTCATTTATGAGCAAAAGCCGCCTATGACTTCAGCGTCATTTAAAACTATGGCGCAGTATTTCTTAAAAGATAAAGACGCGGTCTATATGGATAAGTTATCACTCAATCCTGTGTTCTCAGAGAAAAACTGCGGCATTGGTTTTATAGATAACTGGAGGAACTGGGAACACGCGCTAAAGCTTAATCTTGGCAAAGAGCGCGCCATTAAATTAAAAAAAGAAAATCTGATAAGCGCGCAGCCTCCGTTTTTCCCATTGGAAGCGTCAGCCGCGGCGAGTAAGGCAATTGACGAACACTCGCCGCTTGAAGGCGAAATAGTGCTTGATAAAGCGCGCTGGTTTGCTATAGATTCTCTCGCGGGGAATGATAATTTTCATCGTGAGGGAGTTTACGCGTATTTTTTAAAATTATTATTACTTGAGAGACGTCAGTCTTTCAATGTAGAAAAAGGATTTGCGGAGTATAAATCACTGTACGCTTCCATTGTTGAAAGCGCGCAGCATCGGGGAGAACATACATGAAAGGGACAAAAGGAAAGGTAACAGCCGTTAACGGAAACATGGTCAGCGTTCGTTTTGACGGGATCGTTTCCATGAACGAAGTAGGCTTTGTTCTGGTCGGCGGCACAAAGTTAAAGAGCGAAGTAATTCGTATTCGCGGCGAAATCAGCCAACTCCAGGTTTTTGAAATTACAAAGGGTATTTCAATCGGAGACGAAGTTGAATTCACAGGGGATATGTTGTCTGTAGAATTAGGCCCGGGCCTCTTAGGTCAGGTTTATGACGGACTTCAAAACCCATTGCCGCAGCTCGCGCAGGCAGCCGGCTTCTTCCTGGAAAGAGGCGTTTACATGGACGCCCTGCCCACGGATACGCAATGGCAGTTTACGCCAAGGGTAAATCCCGGCGATAAGGTAGAAAGAGCTGACACTCTTGGTACAGTACCGGAAGGTTCTTTTACTCACCGCGTAATGGTGCCGTTTAATATGTACGGCAGCTATACAGTGAATTGGGTTAAGCCTGCCGGTTCTTATAATATTCGCGAAACAATCGCTGAGCTTAGCGACGAAAAGGGAAACAAGGTCGGAGTAACACTCAGCTTTAAATGGCCTGTTAAAAGAGCGGTTGACTGCTTTGAGGAACGCCTTAAACCGGTAGACCCGATGGTTACCCGCGTACGTCTTATCGATACATTCTTCCCTGTAGCGCGCGGCGGTACTTATTGTATTCCCGGTCCATTCGGCGCGGGCAAAACAGTATTACAGCAGATAACAAGCCGCTTTGCTGACGTTGATATCGTAATTGTAGCAGCCTGCGGTGAACGCGCCGGTGAGGTTGTAGAAACATTAAAAGAGTTCCCGGAACTTAAAGACGAAAGAACCGGCCGCTCCCTCATGGAGAGGACAATCATTATTTGTAACACTTCGTCCATGCCTGTCGCCGCGCGCGAAGCGTCGGTTTACACCGCTGTAACGCTCGCCGAGTATTACAGGCAGATGGGCTTGCATGTACTTCTGCTAGCGGACTCAACAAGCCGCTGGGCGCAGGCGATGCGCGAAATGTCAGGACGCTTGGAAGAAATCCCAGGTGAAGAAGCGTTCCCAGCTTACATGGAATCAACGATTGCGAGCTTAGATCG
>Ga0209755_10008569_pt1 | contig 10923 bp, 11 predicted proteins | sample TergutCo191P1_FD_187301 | JGI IMG/M metagenome (GOLD analysis project Ga0209755, IMG submission 187301) | Cornitermes sp. P1 segment gut microbial communities from Petit-Saut dam, French Guiana - Co191P1 (SPAdes) (version 2) | ecosystem: Host-associated > Arthropoda: Insects > Digestive system... | reverse complement strand
CGCATGGCAGTTCATACAACAGCCGAATGACAACAACCAATAATGCTAACTTGTCGAATGAACAACTTGTAAAAATGACAGAAGCAGAATTCACACAATGGAAACAAAGTCTATTAAACAAACAAGGATAATTATTTTATGAGTGTAAGTGGTTTTATACCGCAAATTTGGAGCGCATCAATTTTAAGAGGTTTTGAACGCGCTTCGGTGTTCGCTGGTGTTTTATCCCGGGAATATTCGGGAGAAATAAAAAATGTTGGTGATACTGTAAAAGTGCCTATGGTTGGTACGGTCGCAATTCGTGATTACACAAAACGGGTGCCGATTACTTACGATGATATTCAAGGTTCTACTTTGGATATTACTGTTGATCAGTCAAAATATTTTGGACTGAAAACAGAAGACATTGAAGCGGTACAGAGTGCGCCGAATTTTCTTGACGGTGCAGTCAAAAACGCAGCTTATGCGTTACGCGACACTATCGACAAATACTCTGCGGAGATATTAAAAAATGGTGCAGGCACAACTCTTTATGAAGATATGCCGTATCCATTAGCAGCAGGGAGCGCAGGTGATCCGCAGGTCGTTTCAACAGGTAAAATGCTCTATTTGGAGTTACTTACAGAGATGGCGCAGGTACTTGATGAGAAAAACGTACCCAGAGAGGGCAGGTTCGCAATAGTGCCGCCTTTCATGGTACGGCATATTTCACATGATGTTATTCGTAACGGTACACCGAATGAAAAGCCAATCAGCGAATATTACATTGCAAGGCTGGCAGGGTTCGACATTTTGATGTCAAACAATTTACCAGCCGATGATGAAGGCAATGTTTATATTGTCGCTGGTTCAAGAATTGCCGCAACGCATATCATACAAATTGATAAAGTTGAAACTTTACGCGATACTACACAATTTGGCGATCTGGTTCGCGGTTTGGCTTTGTATACTTCAAAAGTATTGCTGCCCGATGGCGTATGCACTGCGCTAACTTTGAACCCGATAAATTGGGAAACAACGCCGTAAAATAGGTATTTTCTCATTTTAAAAAGGTAAACCCTGCTTTTTTGGAGCAGGGTTTTTTATTATCTCTTTATGTTGTAAAGAATTATAAATTGAAAGTTTCGCCTATTTTGGGTGTAGGTTAATAAATATTAAATTCTTCCTAATATACACTGTCAACCGTGTCAACGGTGTCAACCGTATTTATATTTTTCGTTTCTTTATGGTTGACAGGGTTTACAGGGTTTACACTTGACGCAGTGTAAACACCCGACATAGTGGTTAATCTCTTAGCTTTTGTCATTCTATGAAGTAGTGTTTTAATAGTTCCCATACTGCCTTTATAGCCATTTTCTATCAATCCATTATGAATTTCGGTCGGTGTATGCGCTCCATTATCAATTAACCAATCAAAGATCAATTTCTGAGTATCACCTTCAATAACATCTTTTTTGTTACCTTCAATCACCCAACCACACTGATTATCGAATGACAAAATATATTCCGTTTCAAGAATTGATCTTCCTGTTATAGATAATTCCGCCCTGCCTTCATTTCTTTTGCGTGATAATTTTAATATGGTGTCTGCTGTTGCGACTATACCCATAGAACCTAATCCGCCGTCAATCCAGTCTTCATTGTCTTTATCTTTTTTTGCATGGTGTATTAAAAGAATTGATACTTTGTGTTTATCCGCAATTTCTTTTAATTGTGAAAGAATATTGACACAAACATCGTATTCATTGAGGCGTGATATTTTTAAGAATTTTTGCATTGTGTCAATTAAGATAAATTTTACATCTGGATTTTCTGTTAAAAGTCCGTCAAGTAATTGAATTATATTTTTACAATCTATTGGTATTTTATGAATAGAACGTAAAAACCCATCTTCTATTGCTGGTAGTTTTAATTGATCTGCTCTGCGTCTCATTAACTCCCAGCTTTCTTCTAAGTTAAAATAAAATACTTTATGTCTATCTACTTTAATTTTTCCTAGAATTGCGCCGCCTGTTGCTATACCATAAGCCATTAAAAGTGAAAGCCATGATTTACCAATTTTTGAAGCTCCTAGTAGAACATGAAGTCCATATAACGGTAATAAGTTTTTTATTAAATATTCATCCTCTGGAATAACCTGTTGTAATACCCAGTTAAAATCTAATAATTCAAACTTTGGATTTTTTCCCTCTGCTTTTTTACTTTGTTTTATAGCGCGGCTCTTGAAATATTCCAGAGCCTTATCTCTATCGGCTTGATCGTTACTGGCAGATAATAATTCCATTTCATAATCAATATCTGCCATTTATTCACCTCTTTTACTCATTGTGGTCTGTTTACCGTTGTTATCTCTTGTATTTACTAGAGTACATTCACCACTTGTAGGTGAATCCTCGACTTCCGATGATTCAACAGTCCATTGATAGCGTGTTTTTTTCCCATCGTGTTTTACAATTTTAAGAGTAATAGAACCAAAAATTATTTCTTCTTCTTTTTGGTTAAGTTTGGAAATTATTGAAGCTGGAATCATACTGCGACTCCTTCAATTTCTAAATTTTGGAATACAGCACGAATATACTTTTCACCGCCGCAATTTTCAAGAACCTTGCTATCTATAGCGTAATTAATAAAGTTATCGGTTGTTATGCCTTGCCATTGATATAATTTATAAAATGTTTCTATAAGATTATAAATAGCTTCATGGCGTTTATCCGCGAATGAATAACGATAATTATACGAATCATAATTTATCATTTTTTTGATTAAAATGTTTTGTTCGTATCCTAAATATTTAATGGGTATATTGACAACATATTTATTATGTGTTACTCTGTTATTGTCAAATGCCTCTGATGAGTCCCATTGTTTGCCGTTGGTACCTTGGGACTTCATTTTTTACCTCCTGCGTTATCCGCTGTTTGGGTAACATCTACACTTTGCAAATATTCTTGTATCTGCTCATCTGTAAATAAATAACGTGAACCTACCTTTTTGTAATTAATTCTCTTCGCAGCGATTAACCTACGAACCGTTACGGGATGGCTATGTAATAAAGCCGCCGTCTCTTTGATTGTCTTTAGTATTGACATAATTCTCCTCGTTCTTTTCTGAACTTATTAGAATTACGTTATTCTTTGATATACTTCTTTTGACGTAGTTTTAAGGTGTGTTTAGTTACAATTAGCCATATTTATTGCGTCTTCACAGGCTTTTTTTGAATATTCAGTACCGTCTTGTTGTCTAAATGTTTCTTGTAAGAATTTCCAATTAAATTTTATTTCTTTTGGTGGGATAATATCATCATCTTGATTATTATTATCTGGTTTATTTACAAAATCTTTTAAAACGCAAGCAACATCATCAAGTTTCTTTACAACTCGTACTCCGCAAGGATATGTTAAAGCCTTATCTATCAAATATTGTTGCCATGCTGGTTTTTCTGTTGTTGATGATTTAATTAAAGCAATAAAATCTTCTCTGTTTATTTTTATATTTTCAACTTTTTCAATACATTCCAACATTATTATATCTAATTTATGTTTATTATCATTAAATAATTTTATAATTGCTTTTAATACATCTTTATATTTAGTTTGTTCAGTGATTGGCTCTCCAGTTTCTAATACTAATCCACTGTCAATAAAATCATAACCTTTTGCAAGTAAATCTAAATTTTCTGTATGATTTTTGATTAACCCTTCGATAAAACTAGTATAAGCAAAAAAAAGAGAATCAAAATTAACATTTTTTTGTGTCATTACTTTATTAAAAAATTCTCTGTAATGAGCCGTGATTGGTGATATATTAGCTTTTACTTGATCACCAAAATTGATAGTACCATAAATCATTTATTTCCTCTTAATTTAAGATTATCAATAATGAATAACATAGTCAATAAAAGTATTAAAAAGCATATTGTTTTCTCATACTACGATTAAACCGTTTGTTAATTCCTTATAAATCAATACATTTATTCACCTGTCTACAGTGAAGGTATAGACACAAAAAAGCCCTAACTGGTTATGATACCAATTAGGGCTATTAAATCACTTGTAGAGGGCTTGTAGAGCGTCTAGCAGGGTTTAAATTATGTATCTCTCAATTGCGTCTTTTATGGCTTGCAATCTTGACAGGATAAAGTCAGCCGACTCATCGCTAATTTCATAGACTATTGAGCTATACTCAATTAAACCTTCTAACTCAGCAAGAGCGTCTGATCTGTTTGCAATTCGTATATTTTCATAGTTCATATTATGCCCCCTTCCTGAATTGCAAGACTTTTCCAAAAACTTCTGAGCCAACCTTCTCGACCTCTACAAGATTTCGCGCCTGTTCATGGTTTGCATATTCATCAAAAATTGCCGTTGTTTTATGTCCAGTTATTTGCATTAATTTATCCTTCTCAATATGTGCTGTCATAAAACTAGCCCAAAAATGTCGATGCGAATGAAAGACAATACCACGCTCTTTATGGTCTATCCCTGCCGCTTCGCAAGCCTCGCAAAATCCTTTTAATAATATTTTGCCGTCAACTGGTTGATTGTGATACAGAGAATAAAAAACAAATGGATCGTCAACATTGTGTGGATTATCTGCCAATAACTTCATTAAAGCGGTTTTTATTTCTGGATATAACGGTACTTTACGTTCTTCATTAGTCTTTGTGTTTTTTAGTTTATCCATCGTACTCCAGCTATGCCGTATGTGAATATATTTATCGAATATATCCGATTTTCTGATAGCTAGGACTTCGCCACTTCGTAAACCGTCAAGACAGGCAAGCCAACTAGCGACTCGCGCTCTTTCATCTTTCCATGTTACTTCGTGGAATATTTTTGCCGCTTCATCAATGGTTAGGATACCTCTTTTTTTAGATTCACCTGACACTTTTTTTATTCCAGCGCAAGGATCAACAGGTAAAATTTCTGCATTGTAAGCCCACCGCAGGGCGGTTTTTCCAGCAACTAAAATTTTATTTCTGTAAGCTGGTGATAGGAATTCTGCGAATCTGCCCTTGTATCCTTCGGGCTTTTCTCTTTTTTCTGCTATAAATATTTTGAAGTCTTTTATATCTTGTTTTGTTATACTGATTAATGTTCTACCTTCAAAATAATTAAAATAAAATGAACGTACCCTGCTTTGCATTTCGTAACAATGCCGCTTATGTATACTTTGTCCATCCGCTTTTAGTTCCTTGACGTAAGGAGAAGCGTAATAATCCCAAAATGTTTCAAGAAATTCTGTAAATAAAACAGAACCTTGCTTTGGTCTTGTTACAGTAACATCGATCAAACCTCTTTCTTTTAAAGCTGTTGTTATTCTCATTGCATCTTCCGAGAATAAATCAGCCTTTCGAATAGCTCGCAAGATATTTTCGATGTCGGCTGCCAATTCAACAGGGCGGGGCTTTCTCTTTCTGCCTGTTGGTATTCCGTTTTTCCGCCATTCTGCTATAGTTAGCAGGGCTTCATCTCGATTGGTTGTTCCGGTACTTCTCGCAGTTAATTTCCTACCTGTTTCAGGGTCTGTTAATTCTGCATACCAGATTCCGTTGCGCTTGTGTAAATAATATGGGCGCATAGACTTCCTCCTCCTATTCTGAGCCGTTCACTCAGAATAAAATTCATTCTTGAAGTCATGGCGCCCGTTTTCGGGTAGTCATGTTTTAGTAAATCCTTACAACGTAAAGACTTACGTTTGACAGACGCGGGATTCGAACCCGCCGCCTTCAGCTCCGGAGGCTGACGCTCTATCCATATGAGCTAGTCTGTCTGATTTTCAATTTACTTTTTTATATGATTTATGTCAACATCGATTTTTTTAGTTTATAAACCTATTAATTTAATGTTTTTTCTTGATAATTTAATATATTTTATGATAAAATAACTTGTATGTACAAAAAATATCAAAAACGCGCAGATCAGGCGCGTCCCGATGTAAAAGTACCTCCGTCCAAAATATCAAAATTCGTAATTTTTATCGTTTCTATTTTAAGCAAAGTATATCTTTATATGTTATTTGGCTTCGCGCGGATTTTTCTTCATGGTGATGATATTCTTTTTGACGCATTTAAACGCGCGCTTTCAAACAAAAGCAGATGTATAATCGCTTTCCGGCATCCGGACGGAAGAGAGCCGCAGCTTCTTTTATGGTTTTTTATGTTAAGGCTGAAAAAGTACGCGGCAAAGAAAAAAATAAAATTCGACAGGGCGCCTCATTCAATTTTTGTGTACGGATACGAAGTGGCCCGCTGGGGCGGATGGGTCGCAAGGTTTTTTATGCCGAATTTGGGAGCGATACCAATTCATCATACAAAAATGGATTCCAAGGGGATGGCTAAAATTTACAGTTCTATAACTGATGGACCTTATCCGCTCGCTCTTGCACCCGAAGGTCAGGTTTCATATACAGTTGATTCTATTCCGCGCCTTGAACCGGGAGTTGTAAGAATTGGTTTTCACGCTGCAGGCATACTGGCAAATAAAAATGATAATTGTCCGATTGAAATACTGCCGATTTCTTTTCATCTGTTTTATGATAAATGGGGAAAAGCGGCAATGGAGAAACTTCTTTTTAAAATCGAAAAATACTGCGGCTTTAAACGTAAAGAAACATTTTCTCTTTCTTTCAGCGAAAGGCTTGATAATTGCAGGAAATATATCCTTGAGTTAAATGAAAAACGTTATGCGATTAATATCGATAACAAAATTCCTTTTGAAGAACGCCTTGAGAAAGTTGTAAATGCCGCGCTTACCGCCGCTGAAAACAGTATGGGAATAAAAGCCGAGGGGGATTTTTTCTCAAGATTGTACAAAGTCCGCCATGATTGCTGGGACAGGATCTTTTTGCCTGACTATGAAAATCTAAAAAAGGTTAGTATAATAGACCGTAATGTAATGGATTTAAGGGCAGGGGAGGCGTGGCACGCTTCCCGTCATCAGGAGCTTGCCGATTTTGGCTGGTATTTCCGCCATCCGCTTCCAACGGACGAAACTCCGCTTCATCAAAAGGTCGAGTACGTGCAAAATCTTTGGGATTTCGCCAACAGAACAATGGGAGGAGCGTTATCGGGAAGGGTGAATATACCGCCTAAAAAAATCATCATAAAAACGGCGGCTGCGATAAATTTGAGTGAGCGTCTTACTCAATATAAAGAAGAGCGTAAAAAAACAATTGATGACGTTATGTCACAGTTGGAAGAAGCCTACCTCGGCTGTATAAAAGAGGTAAACGAGTATTTCCTAGAACTTGGTTAGTTCTAGGAAATACTCTTGAAAAAACGGACTAATGTCCGTTTTTTCTAATAAAATTATAGTTGTTTTTCCAAAACTTCAGTTTTGGAAAAACTTCAAACGAGGTATACCATTAAAATCGAACTTTTTACATTCTGTGATTTTGCTCAGGAAAACGGCGGCAAGCTGACTATTGTCGGTACGTTTGACAACATTATTTCGCGTAACTTCCCGTGCGTTCATCCGCACCTGTCTGTCGTTATACGCATACGTTTTGATCTTTGGGAATTCGGCCAGCATACTTTCCGCATCGAAACCCATGACCTGAGCGGCGCTGTTACAATGGAAGCGATCAACGGCAACATCGAAGTAAAAGGCGCGGGAAACGCCTCTGCTGTTTCCCACCTTGTCTTCAGCATTTCAAATCTGCACTTTAAAGAGCCTGGATTGATCAATATGGTGTTGTTTATTGATGATAAAGAGATGGACTCGCTGCCGCTGTATATTAGGAAGAATCAGTAATCAATAGTAAATTTTTCCACTAACCACACGAACTGATTGCTTCGATATTTTATCTAATCCACAAAATGTTAATTCGGGTTTGCTATTTTAACGGTACGAAACAAGAGGGATTTTCTTCATATTCTTTAAAGTGTTTTTCCGCAAGTTTACGTTCACTTGCGCTTGCCGGTTCAATTGTGTAGTTTGGTTTTACAAATTCCGATAAAAGCGGCTTTAATACTATTAGTTTATGTTCAGGCATTTAATTCCATTATAAAGCAGTTTTTGCTATTTATCAATTGAGGTTTTTCCAAAACTCGGTTAGTTGTGGAAAAACCTCAAAAGGAATCGTGTCTTTCTCGACCTACAAAGAGCACTTTAATTCGAACTCAGGGGCGGAGAAGCCGGAAGCCGAAAGAGTAGGCCCTGCTGCTGGGGTTGTTGTAGTACCGGCACGCTGAACGAAGGAACTGCCAATCGTAGCTCCAACTGCCGCCGCGTAGCACGCGGACGGAGCCGGAAGCCGCCCCCGCAGGATCAGTCTGCGCTCCGCTTGCGTAATCTCCATACCAGTCCCAGCACCATTCCCACACATTTCCGTGCATGTCGTATAACCCCCACGCATTGGGCGGTTTTAATCCTACCTCATGAGTCATACTTCCGCTGTTTGCGCTATACCAGCCGGTATTATCAATTATTGAATTTCCGGTATTGTATGTACTAGTTGTCCCCGCACGGCAGGCATACTCCCATTCAGCCTCAGTCGGCAACCGATACCCATTGGCATTTCGATTCCAGTTTACGGTACGATTGTTTCCGGAACCGCTAATCGTATATGCAGGTGTCAGTCCTTCCTGTCGGCTCCGCCTGTTACAATACTCTATTGCGTCAAACCAGCTTACATTTTCTACAGGCAGATTATCACCTTTAAAGTTACTTGGATTTGTTCCCATCACATCCTGATACTCTGACTGTGTTACCTCATACCTGCCAATCCAAAAGCCATTGGTTAGCGTTACTTGCTGTTGGGTTTCATCATCGTAACGCTCCGCTTCGTTTGCAGGACTCCCCATTCTAAAGGTTCCGGCGGGTATCCATGCAAATTCGTGCGCTTTTAGAAATTCACGCCGTGCTGCCTCCGCTTCACGCCGTGCTGCCTCCGCTCTAGCCACTGCTTCACGCCGTGCTGCCTCCTCTCTAGCCACTGCTTCACGCTGTGCTGCCTCCGCTTCACGCCGTAATGCATCCGCTCTAACCACTGCTTCACGCCCTGCTGCCCCCGCTTTAAACTCCGCATCACGCCGTGATGCCGCCCGCTCGATCTGCATAACTCCGTTTCGCGCGGCAGTCTCGGCAGCAGTTCCGTTTATAGTCGCAATCCGAATAGTCAGGCTGTCAGTTATATTATTAACATTAACATTCGGGAAGTTAATGGTTTTGTAATCATATGGAGAAGTCAAAATCTGCCCACCTCTTCCCGGCAATGGAACGGGCAGTTCATAATATCCGCTTGTTTGAAAAGTCTGCCTGCCAATTACCTGATTATCGCTGTTCACAAGTTCTACTGCTATCGAAAAATTGCCGACCTTTCTTCCAAAGGACTGAGTGTTAAACGCGCCTGACGCAGGCCATCTGTCCAAACCCCAGTCTGCTTTTCTCCCTGTAGCGTTCAAACCGTCAAGCACTGCCTGCACTGAAGACTGCATGGAGCGTAATACCGGCTCTATCGGCTGTGTCCAAACCCACGAAGCGCTTAGCACCGCTTCCATGCCGCCAAGAGTTACAGTTTCGTTCTGGTAATTGATCGCTCCTATCTGTTTGATATCGCTTGTGTAGTACAAGGTATATGGCATGGGGGGAAGGTTTTTGAAAAAATCATCAAAGTAACTGTTAAAAAACTGCTCTGTTTCGTTTAACCTTGCGACCCAGTTCCTGCGCCACTGAACATCAGCGCGAGCGTCGGCTCCGATGTTTCCGCTTGAAATATTAGCTGCAAGTATCGAAGAGCGGTTTACCGCTTCAACAAGAGCGGGCTCAAAGGCGGCTGCTTGAATAAAGTAGCTCAATGCCGCGACCTCTGTGCCCTGTTTCTGCGCGGCAATACCTCGCGCAAGAGCTGTTTCACCTTGAATACGGTTAGTGTTCACGGGAGTTCTTAATTCGGACAGACTCCGCTCTGTAAGCCGCACCCCTAACTGCCCGAGCAAATCAATAGCCGCTTCCTTAACCGCGGACAAATTTTCCAGCGCCAAAAGCGACACCGGTTTTGGCGGGTATGAAGCTTTCCGTTCGCCGGTTTCAGCGTCAGAGACAGCAAGTTCCAGCATATAGTTGTTCGCCGTCCTGCTGACAGTCCCTGTAAGAATATAGCGTGAATTGGTAAGCTGCCCAAGCCGAATATAATCATCTTCCGAATAATTTCCCGACAATGACTCAGCCTGTTCCGCCAGTATCTTGTCAAGGTTCTGCCTGTCAATGACAGTTATCGCCGAATATTTGTTAAAATCGCCGGTAAGAGACCCTTGAATCAAAGAGAGCATCCATTGTTCATTTTCAGGGATACCCCTTCCAACCGGTTCCAACACCGCAAGCCGCATACCTCTGCCGCCGTCTCCTGTCCAATACTGTGTTTGCGCCCAGGATACAGCAGATAGCAGCATGAACACGGCTGATAGCATTACCAGCTTTAAACCGCAAGCGGAATTTATGTGTAGGTTTACTGTTTTCATGGGATAATTTTGACATTATTCGAAAATAATTGCAAGATTTTAATTGGCGGCTCATAGTGTCAGGCGGCTTATAATATTTACACTTTCCCGCATCTTGCCAACAACATAAAATCAGCCAGTACCAATGCCGTCATCGCTTCCACAACAACAACCGCTCTGGGGACAATGCAGACATCGTGCCTTCCTTTGATTGCTATTTCTTTGATATTGCCTTCTTTATCGTAGGCTTTTTGCGGCTTGGAGATTGAAGGGGTTGGTTTAAACGCGGCTTTAAAAAAGATGTCCTGTCCGTTGGAGATGCCGCCGAGTATCCCGCCTGAATTGTTAGTTGCAAATTTTCCGGCGGCGGAAGGCGCGTCGTTGTTTTCGCTGCCTTTCATTGAGGCTGCGGCAAAGCCTGCGCCGAACTCAATGCCTTTGCAGGCGCCGATTGAAATAATTGCCGAGGCAAGGCTTGCGTC
>Ga0209755_10008568_pt1 | contig 10923 bp, 9 predicted proteins | sample TergutCo191P1_FD_187301 | JGI IMG/M metagenome (GOLD analysis project Ga0209755, IMG submission 187301) | Cornitermes sp. P1 segment gut microbial communities from Petit-Saut dam, French Guiana - Co191P1 (SPAdes) (version 2) | ecosystem: Host-associated > Arthropoda: Insects > Digestive system >... | reverse complement strand
ATAACAAAGTGAGCAGGAGGTAAGGGAGGAAGCTCTGTCAAAATCTCGCCCTGCCCCTGCGCTAGTGAAGTTCCGCCGGTGACGCAAAAAGGCACATCGGAACCGACAGAAAGCCCTATAGTCCGCAAAGTTTCCGCACCCAGATTGGTCTTAAACATTTCATCAAGCATACGCAAAACACAGGCGGCATCAGCACTGCCGCCACCCATTCCTGCGCAAACGGGAATATTCTTTACAACTTGAATTTTAGTGTGGACATCAGAAATTCCCATATGTTCATAAAAAGCATTGGCAGCTTTTACTGTAATATTTCTTCCGTCACGCGGCAAAAAAGGACGTCCGGCGACAACGGAAAACCCGCTTCCGCCTTTTGTGCACTCAAGAGTTATCTCGTCGCATAGATTGATAGACTGCATCACCATCTTCAGATTGTGATACCCATTATCCATACGAGAGACAATATCAAGTGAAAGATTGAGTTTTGCATAAGCAAAAGAAGTTAAAGTCATTGAACTCTCCGAAATCCTTACACTTAACTAAATCTTCTCAAATTGCTCAACGTTGAGTACAAACACAGTGGCACCGCCTACTGAAACCTCAACAGGCATCGACTGCAAGAAAGTTTCGGCACCAAGCATTGTCGGCATATGTTGCGTGCGACTGCGCGAGTGCTCTCTGATAATCTCAATGACATCTTTTGTTTTTTCATCATCGACACCTATAAGGATAGTCACATTTCCGGCACGCAAAAACCCTCCGGTAGTAGAAAGCGTGGTTATACTAAAACCTTCTTTGATGAGGTGTTGCATAACCATGTGTGAATCATCTTTATCCACAACAGCAAGAACCATTTTCATATGAATGACCACTCCTTTCGAAAATCTTCAAGGCATAAAACGACTTTTCCCAATAATTATAACACAAAACCGAAATATTTCAAATTATTTCCTGCGTCGCTTGAAAAGCTGCTTAACTCGGCTGATTTGCGGAACTCTCATGCGCGAAGCTTCGAAGCGGAGGCGACCGCTTATATCCGTGTAAGCATTGGCAAACGCAACGCGCAAAGGCAGTTCTTTTTCGTTCCATACCCTGGGTAAAAATGCGCCTATGACGGTAAAACGCGCCACAATAGCAATAAGAAACACCAGCTTGTAGTGGTCAAACGCAGTTCCCGCAAAGGTTAGTGCAAGTTGCTCCATGATTGGTGAGAGCATCTCTAAAACAGCACCGCCGACAATGAGAGCAGCTGCGGCAGCCAGTGAAGTTATGACAGCATAAACCGCGAGGGCAGTGGAACGCTCCTCAGAAGGAGTGTGTGAGAACTGCATATTTACCATGCATGCGTCATTTGCGCACCAGAACATACCGCCAATCATGTTGAAGATCAAAATAGGCCAAACAACACCGGGAACAGCAAAGAGCCAAACAAACCCGACAAGCGTTGAAACAATTGAAGAAACCATCATCGTAGGTACGCTGCCGTAGCGGTCAAGAATCACACCCCATCGGGAAATGACAAGCAGAGCCATTACCTGCGATGTGATTTGCCCGAAAATTATAAGGTTCATATATGAAATGCCAAGCACATCAATGGCATACTTATTAAAAAACGGCGCGCTGAGATTGACGGCAAAGCTCCAAAAAGCCCAGAAAATCAAATAATTTCGCATAATAGGCCTTGCGAAGCAATCTCGAATACCTCTATGAAGCGGAGTGTTTTTCGCCTGCTGAGGAATACTCGAAAAACTCATATTCGCATACATCAGAATATCGATAAGTCCTGCAACGCCACCAACAGCGAAAACGATGGTATATCCCAAAAAACCCGGAATATAGTCAAGCGCGAAAGCGATACTGAGTCCTGCAATCAAGCCAAATGCCATATTCACCTTTTGCCGTGTGGTGATATAACGACCTCTGACGCTCATCGGAATAACGCTGCCCATCAGTGTCATGTGCGTAATGGCAAGAAACGAACCACTCATAGAAGCAAGAGCAACCAAAACAATCAACGCCCAAAGACGCGAATCTTGAATTTGAAATAAAAACGGGATAAACGCAATAATAATCCATGATAGCCGTTGAATGACACCGCCAATGAGGAATATTCTCTTGAAACGTCCGGTTTTAACGGCAATATAAGACGCCGGAATCTGCATAAGGCTTGCAAGTACAGGTAGTGCAGTGATAACACCAAAAACAAATTCACCCGCTCCGAGCGACGAAGCGTATCCCGTGAAAGCTACTCCAAACTGCGCAGCAAACAAAAACTGCCCCACCGCAGCGGATAAAATAATGATATTGAGCATTCGAAGTGTTTCTGCATCGCCTACATAATCACGATAAGAACGGTCAAAAAGTTTAGAAATAGACATTAAATAGTTCCTCTACAGATTGAAGCACTTTCAAAAATGTTATACTAGACCTGTTTGAGCAAAAAAGCAAGAAAAAATTTGTGAAATGAGATAAAAAACAAATTCTTTTATTAACCGGCAAAATATGATATTCTATGATTCAATGCTACACTTTACGGGGACGGACACCAAATGCTATTTACTTCCTCAGCCTTTTTGTTGTTTTTGGCGGTACTGCTTGCAGCCTACGCCATAACAGCGCAAAAATACAGATGGTTTGTGCTGCTTGTCGGCTCACTGACTTTTTACGCCTTTGCGGGGCCGCAGTTTTTGCTGTATATTTGCGCAACCATTGTCATAACATACATTTGCACTATGCAAGTCTCGAAATTACGCGAAAAAAGAGATAAGACACTGGAGCAAGCCGCTGATAAAGAGGAAAAGAAAACCATCAGGGAAAGTGCAAAAAAGGCGGCAAAACGTTGGACGGCACTTTGTTTGGTGCTGATACTCGGCATACTTGCAGCAATGAAATACACAGACTTTGTACTCTCAAACGTAAATGCGGTAATGAATGTATTCGGTCAAGTTCACCGCTTTGGGCTGCTGGGGCTCGCGCTCCCGATGGGTATATCGTTTTACACCTTCCAGACCGTAGGTTATGTGGTAGACGTATTTCGAGAAAAAGCGGAAGTACAGAAAAACCCGCTAAAGCTTGCGCTGTTTGTATCTTTTTTCCCGCAAGTAGTCCAAGGACCGATAAGCCGATTCGGGGAGCTTTCAAAAACGCTGTACAGCGGCACGAGGATTAACCGTCATGATTTCGCAAGAGGTGCAAACCGCATACTTTGGGGATTTTTCAAGAAACTGGTGATAGCCGACAGGCTTTGGCCCGCTCTTGTAGTGCTGACATCTTATCCGGAAGAATTTCAAGGAATTTATTACCTGCTTGCCATCGGAATGTATGCGGTGATTTTGTTCTGCGACTTCACGGGCGGCATAGACATAACCATTGGTGTTGCTGAATTATTCGGCGTAAAACTCCCCGAAAACTTCAACAGGCCGTTTTACTCAAAATCCATACAGGAATACTGGCAACGCTGGCATATAACCATGTACTACTGGTTCAGAGATTATGTGTTTTACACTGTGGCGGCGAGTAAAAAGATGCTTAGGTTTTCAAAGGCTTCAAAAAGGTTTGTCGGCGAGGCTTTTTCGAAGCGTCTGCCTGTACATATCACGCTGGTATGGGTGTGGTTTCTTACCGGACTATGGCACGGAGCCACATGGAACTTTATAGCATGGGGGCTTGCAAATGGTTTTGTTATAATGGTGAGTCTTGAACTCGCCCCTCTGTATGCCCGATTCAGTAAGAAATTTCCTACGCTGCACAGCAGCTTGCCGTATAGGGGATTTCAGATATTCCGTACATTCTGGCTAATGAATATGATTCGCTCATTTGACATCTACGCAGGAGTGCAAAATACTTTTAGGCTTATGGGAAGCGTATTTACAAACTTTAGCTTAAATCAATTTTTAAGCGATGGGCTTTATTACCTGACATTACCTGCGGCCGATTACATAAGCGCAGGGGTGGGGCTGATGATAGTGTTCTGGGTGAGTTGGCTCGGCAGAGGTGAAAACGACTACCGTGACAGGCTGTTTAAGTTTCGCTGGCCTCTGCGTTACCTCGCAACGGGCATTATTCTTTTTATGACTCTGGTTATGGGAGCTTACGGCTTCGGATTTGATGCAAGGCAGTTTATTTATAATGTGTTTTGATTGCATTTAATATACAATATGTGGTACAATAATTAGTCGGAGAAAGAAATGAAGCAATTAGTTATAAAAATTATCACGGCCGTGGTGGCATTTTCGCTGGTTTTTGCTGTGCTGCAACGCCTGTTAGTGCCAAAGTACGCAAGTTTTGCACATGAAGGAAACCTGATACGCGAATACTACAGAAGCCCGAGGGACCACGATGTAATAATACTCGGAGACTGCGAAGTATATGCAAATATCTCCCCGATTGCCTTGTTTGAAAATCACGGCATAACATCATTCATCAGGGGAAGCCCTCAGCAACTCGTATGGCACTCATATTACATGCTGGAGGACACCTTGCGCCACGCAAGAGAAATGCCGAAGCTGGTAGTGTTCAATGTAATGGCAATGCAATATGCAGAGCCGCAATACGAGCCATTCAACCGCTTGACACTGGACGGAATGAGGCTGTCGCCGACAAAAATCAGAGCAGTGCAGTCGTCTATGATGGAAGATGAGGACTTACTTTCATACATATTCCCGCTTTTCAGATTTAAAGATAACTGGCGTTACCTGAGCGCAGAGGATTTCAGGTATTTCTTCAGAAACCCGCAGGTATCAATAAACGGTTTCATGATACGAAGCGATGTCATGCCTGTAACATTTATTCCCGACCCGATACGCAGGGCGACATATCAGTTTGGCGAAAAACCGCTATACTACTTGCAGCGTATGGTTGACCTCACGAGAGAACACGACATTGAATTATTGCTGATAAAGGCTCCTGTCCTGTTTCCGCATTGGGCGGACGGGTGGAATGAACAAATAGTTGAATTTGCGAAGGAAAATGACTTACTGTTTTTTAACTTTTTGGAGTATATTGAAGAAATCGGACTTGACTTTTCGCAGCATACGTTTAATGCAGGGTTGCACCTGAATGTTTTCGGCGCAGAGCTGATGGCAGACCATCTGGGAAGAATTATCGTGGATAACTTCGAAATACCGGACAGGCGAAGCTTCACTGAGACAGCATTGCATTGGGCGCAGTTATCCGAGCAGTACCACAGATTGATTGAAATTCAGCAACAGGAAATAGCTGAAACCGGAAGTATACAAACAATCCTGATTGAAAACTAAAACATCGGAAGGCACAGACCTGTGTACTCCGCAAACCGCACAACAAACGAGGTGAAAAACTTGAAAAAAACGGCTATAATTTTTATATGTATATCAGCACTTCTGCTTCTACCGGCTTGCGATGGTCAGGGGAACGAAAACGAAGTTCTCGAAAACCCTGACAGCGGCTACGAAACAGAGCAACCTCCGGAAAGCTCAGCGGTACAAGGGGAAGAGGTAACGCAAGGAACAGGGACAACAGACCTTGAGGAAAGTTCGGAGACAACCCATTTTGCGACTGATGCATTCGCACTGGAGGTAAACGGGTTTCTGATAGAGATGGATCAAGACATAAACTATGTATTAGCCGCACTGGGCGAACCGAATTATCAGATGGCAGTGCCAAGCTGCGCATTTGACGGTGAAGACCGTATACTTCGCTATGATAATCTCAGCATACAAATCCACACATACCCAATGGGTGATAACGACTTTATTCAAACTCTCAGCCTGCGTGATGATAACATACGTACATCAGAGGGAGGAATCCGCTTGGGGGCAACCTATGAAGATGTTGTAGCTGCCTACGGAAGCGACTACGAGAAAGATTTTAATATGTATAAATTCACAAGAGGACGCACAACACTGGAATTTTATATACTGGACGGAATAGTGCTGGGCATAACTTTCGGACTGATTTTCGAAACATAACAGAGGATAAATAACCATGAAACTGATGGGAAAAAAAGGCAAAAGACAAATTGCAAAAAATGCCGAAAAAAGAACACCCGGCCGCAGAGCGGCGCGAGCAGAGGACAAAAACACACCTGCTTCGGATTCTTCGATACAAAATGAAACAGACTTTGAGCATATTGCTCATCAGAGCGTGCAACCTGAGTCGGCAAACCCAACAGGGGAAACAATGTCCGATAGTATTTCTGTGCCTAAATTACCGCAGACTCCCCAACCACCCGCGCAATCGCAAACGCAAGCACAGGACGAGATGTTGCTCGAAGATATACCAATGCTGACAAAAACCCCTCCGTCGCCAAAGTATCTTAAGCCGGCGACACGTGTGCCGGCAATTCAAAATGCGCCGGCAGAGGTGAAGCCAAAACAAAATGAGGATAGACCCGGCAGAGGGTATGGCGGAGGAACAAGGTCAGTATACGCAAGAAAAGCTGCACCTCAGCAGGCAAGACCACTGCAGCCGGACGAAATGCCACCCAGAGACCCGCTGGCACCCAGAAGTCATGTGACACCTATGAACGCAGCATCAAAATCTCCTGTACATGCAAGGGTTGGTGCCGCTAACTCTTCTCCTGATGAACCCTTACAAGAAACTCAACCTGAAACCTCGCAGGCCGTAGATGAGGTTTCAGCTATAGCGCAGACTGAATATTTACACGAGCCTATACCCGAAGCAGATGGCGTAGCAGAAATGCTGCACCCTGAGCATATACACGAAATATCAGATGAACTTTCGCCGGTAGAAGCCGGTGTTCCGGATGCTCCCATGCCTGAGTTAGATGCTGAAACAAAACGATTTATACCGCAAAACGAGCCGGAGAAGCCCGTGAAACGAAAAAGGGCGGAAAAATCTGCAAAAAGAGCAAAAAATACAAGGCAAAAGCAAAAAGTAAAAACCTCCGGAAGTACAGGTTCGAAAGTTGCCCTGGTTTTGATTATTTTATTTGTAATTGCGGGGGCAGCCGCTGCCGGATATTTCTATTGGCTGACGGCACATGCCGTATTTGAATATAATCTGCAAACCGTTGTGATAGTAGAAGGAACAGACGTGCATCCCGAAGCCTTCATGTATAATTCTGAAGGTGTTTCGGTAAATTTCAGAGATGTAGCGTTTACACCGGAGCCGGGCAGGCAAGTTGTGCCGTTGACTCTCTCTTACGGATTGCGCTCCATAGATGCAACCGCAGTGCTGTACGTACTCAGCCCTGTTCGCCGTATTACGGTAGAATTCGGGAGCGATTTCCCTGATTTAGCTCCGATGAAAATGCTCTCAAACGCAGATGTTGCAAGAGATGTGGCGTTTGACTTGCAGTTTTTGGCAGAGCCGCTGCCGCCTGAGCAATACAGCGTGGGTGAGCATATCTTGAGTTTGGAGTTAAACGGAGTGCCGTTTGATGTTCGCTTAAACATAGTAGATACAACGCCTCCCACAGCAACACCTGTCAACGTATCTCTTCTTATAGGTGAAGAAGCCGAGGCGCAAGACTTTGTGACAAATGTAAATGATGCATCGGAGATTGCTTCAATCGAATTTGTCACTGTTCCCGATTTTTCGGCAGGGCGCGACCAAATAGTAGAAGTGAATATTACAGACGAGTTTGGTAACAGTTATGTGAGTCGAGCTTCATTGTCGGTTGCAATGAATACAGAGCCGCCAACAATCGAAGGGGCGGAAACTATACATTCAATGGTCGGAAATCCGATAATATTCCGTCAAGGCGTTATAGCTTTTGACGATTTCGGCAGAGAACTGGAGTTTCATGTAGACACCGCCGGAGTTAATCAGCACGCTGTCGGAATTTACACTGTACTCTACTGGGTAGAGGACTTCTCGGGAAACCGCACGGAAGTAGAAGTGGCAGTATATATTATAGATGCAGACCCTGACTATGTAAATTCTCGCGTTGATGAAATCGTTGAGGGAATATTGACAGAGGATATGACTCAAGTTCAGCAAGCGAGGGCAATTATGAGATGGGTCAGAAGTAATATCCGCGTTGACACCGACATAAGAGGCGGTCCTGCGTCAGTTTACGAAGGTGCATACCGTGCATTACGTGACAGGCGCGGAAACTGCTATATTTTCTACTCAATATCAGAGCTGTTGCTCACAAGAGCCGGTGTTCCGAACATGAGAATTTCTCGTACGCCGGGGCTTTCGGCGACGAATCATCAATGGAGCCTTATCAATCCGGATGGATTGGGATGGCATCACTTTGACTCCATGCCGACTCGTTTCTACTGGAGCCCGCAGATGTATATGTTCACACAATCGCAAGCCGAAAGGTTTGCTGCCGAGTTAGCACCGCTGCATGGCGGCCCCAATTTTTACACATTCGATCCCGAACTGTATCCGGACATAGTACCGTAGGAGGAATCACCTCATTGAAAAATTCACTGATAGGTGTCATCGGCGGCATGGGAACAATGGCGACAGCCGCATTTTACGAAAAGCTCCACAGTCTGCAAGATGTTACGGCAGAGCAGGAATTCATTGATGTTATAATCTACAGTAAACCGTCAATCCCCGACCGCACTGAGTTTATACTCGGGCGAAGTAAGGAAAATCCGCTGCATCCGCTGATAGACGCGGCAAAAACCCTTGAAACAGCAGGGGCGACAGTTTTGGCGTTGCCGTGCATGACATCGTTTTTTTTCTATGACGAGCTGGTAAGGGAAACCAAAGCGAAGCTGATAAACTTTCCGGAAAAAACAGTAAAAGCTGCAAGCGAGAAGGGCTATACAAAGGTGGGGTTGCTCGCCACAGATGGCGCAATAAATGCCAAAGTATTGCAAGCAAAACTTGAAGCGGCGGGCATAGAAGTGCTGCTGCCGGAAGTTACGACACAAGAGATGCTGATGAAAGTAATCTACGATACAAAAAAGGGCAAAAGGGCAAGAGATAAGCTACCGACGGAAATTACAGATAAGCTGATAAAAAAAGGCGCGCAGGCAATAGTGCTGGGTTGCACAGAACTCTGCCTTGGCAGCTCTGAGGATTTTAGCTGCATAAACACGCTGGACGTACTTGCAGCGGCAACCTTAAGAGAGTGTTTTGCGTAGCAGAGAAAGGAATAGTCATTGCGATGACAAATGTGCTTGAATATCTTGAAAACACGATGAAAAGCATCGCCGACCCGGAAAAAAAAGCATTTGTCGGAGATAGCGGAGCGTTGTCGTTTAAGGAACTTCACAGCTTTGCCCTGTCTTGCGGGAGCTACATCGCGGAGCAAAAGATAAAAAGAAAGCCCGTAGTTGTATACATGAAAAAAGCACCTGAAATGATAGCGGCTTTTCTGGGTGTTATATATTCGGGAAACTATTATATCCCGCTGGACAATGAAATCCCCGCTTTCCGTGTAAACATGATTCTGGAAACCGTAAACCCCGAGTTAATAATCTGCGACGAAACAACAAAGGCACTTATCCCAAACCAAGCAACCGAATTTGAGCAAATAAAATCCCACTCAATAAGTGAAGAAACACTCACGGAAATCAGGGAAACTGCGATAGACACAGACCCGCTTTATGTGGTCTTTACATCAGGCTCAACAGGCAGACCAAAAGGTGTGGTTGCATCTCATCGCTCAGTGATTGATTACATAGAAAACCTTACAGATGTACTCGAAACCGATGAAAGCACAGTGTTCGGAAACCAATCTCCCCTGTACCTCGATGCTTGTCTGAAGGAGATTTATCCCACGCTAAAACACGGCGCGGCAACATATTTAATACCGCAGCAACTCTTTATGTTTCCTATAAAACTCATAGAGTACATCACAGAAAACGGGATAAATACAGTATGCTGGGTAGCGTCGGCACTGAGCCTTGTTTCAGGGCTCGGCGCACTGGAAAAAGCCGTGCCGCACACTATAAAAACACTGGCGTTCGGCAGCGAAGTTTTTCCTTTAAAGCACTACAACAACTGGAGAGTTAAGTTGCCCGAAGCAAAATTTATTCACCTATACGGGCCGACAGAGGCTACAGGAATGTCAACCTATTACATAACGGATAGCACCTATGAAGAAGGTGAATCAATACCTATAGGATTTCCTTTCAAAAACACAGAGATAGTGCTTGTTGACGAAAACGGGGAGTCTCCGCCTGACGGAAGCCCCGGCGAGATTTGCATAAGAGGAGCCGGGCTCAGCTTAGGTTACTTCGCCGATGAGGAAAAAACAAAAGCGGCGTTTGTGCAAAACCCGTTGTCGAGTTTTCCCGACATTATCTACAAAACAGGTGACTTGGGGCGCAAGGGCAGAGACGGGGAACTATACTACATTTCGAGAAAAGACCATCAGATAAAGCACATGGGTTATAGGATAGAGCTTGCGGAAATTGAGCTGATGGCAGCGAGACACGAGAAAATCAGTCTCGCCTGTGCAGTGTTTGATGATAAGGAGAGTCGCATTATCCTCTATTACATGGGTAAGGAAATAAAGAAATCCGAGGTAAGAGCCTATCTAAAGGAAAACCTTCCCCGTTATATGTTGCCGTCTGCGGTATTTCAGTTGGAAGAAATTCCCCGCACCCCCGGCGGTAAACTGGACAGAGTAAAACTATTGGAGATATATCATGGAAACATTACTTGAAATTTTGCAGGAACTGCATGATGATGTTGATTTTGAGACGCATGAGACGTTGATTGATGATAAAGTAATCGACTCTTTTGACATAATCACACTCATTGCGGAAATAGACGACAGAATAGGTGTATCCATTCCGCCGGAAGAACTTATTCCTGAAAACTTTAACTCCTACTCAGCAATCAGCGCACTCGTGAAAAGACTTGAAGATGACTAGGCAGACGAAGTGAGCACACCCACCCTCCGGTATATTATCCCCGTCAACTACACGCTACCTGTGTCATACGTGAAGCCTCGGCCGTGGACTTGGGAAACATTTTCGGTTATCATAAACGCATGTTTATCATGCTCAT
>Ga0209755_10008567_pt1 | contig 10926 bp, 7 predicted proteins | sample TergutCo191P1_FD_187301 | JGI IMG/M metagenome (GOLD analysis project Ga0209755, IMG submission 187301) | Cornitermes sp. P1 segment gut microbial communities from Petit-Saut dam, French Guiana - Co191P1 (SPAdes) (version 2) | ecosystem: Host-associated > Arthropoda: Insects > Digestive system >... | reverse complement strand
TGTAGGTCAGGTTTCCGTATGTATCGGCCTTCCATGCCTTAATGAGGGCGACTTCCGCACGGATAGGCTCCTCCAGCAAATAGTCCCTGCCGCCAACGTTTATTTTTTGCTTGCCTTCTTCAACGACGGTGCCGACGCCGGTTGGTGTCAAAATTCCGCCAAGACCCGCTCCGCCCGCTCTGATTTTCTCGGCGAGCGTACCTTGAGGGACGAGTGTCACATCAATTTCACCTGCTGTCATTTGACGGCCGGTTTCCCTGTTAAGGCCAATATGTGAAGTTGTGAGCGTCTTTGCACATTTGTTTACAATCAGCTTGCCAATGCCGAACTCCGCTGTCCCTGTATCGTTAGTGATTAGGTTAAGGTCTTTTATGCCTCTTTTGACAAGTCCGTCAATGAGCTTCTCCGGTGTTCCAGCGAATGTAAATCCACTAATCAGCATTGTCTGCCCGTCATGAATCATATTTATAGCTTCATCCAATGTTTTTACTTTGTTTTTCATAAATGCCTGCTTTCTTGGTCTTCGCCAATAATCAAGTAGATACTTAGTTAACGCCCATCGTTGCTGAAATGACCATCTTTTGAACTTCGTTTGTACCTTCGTAGATCTCTGTTATTTTTGCGTCTCTCATATATCTCTCAAACGGGTATTCGCGTGTATACCCGTACCCACCAACAAGCTGCAAGCAGCGGCGTGTGACATCGCTGGCTGTTTCGGCAGCAAACAATTTTGCCATGGCGGCCTTATCTGAATATGGCTCTTTGTCCATCTTGGCTTGAGCCGCGCGGTAGATGAGCAGGCGCGTCGCCTCAATTTTTGTTTGCATATCGGCAAGCTCGAATTGGGTGTTCTGAAACTTGCTGATTGAGCGGCCGAACTGGATGCGCTGCTTTACGTATTTTACGCATTCCTCTACAGCGCTTTCAGCAATGCCCAGAGCCTGAGCGGCGATGCCTATGCGCCCGCCGTCAAGCGTCGCCATTGCGACCTTAAAGCCTTTATTTAGTTCGCCAAGCATATTTTCCTTCGGCACTTTCATGTCTTCAAAAATAAGCTCGCATGTAGAAGAAGCGCGTATTCCAAATTTCTTTTCTTTTGTGCCGAGGCTGAATCCGGGGTAGCTCTTTTCGACTATAAACGCTGTGATACCCCTGTTGCCCTGCTCTTTATCCGTCATAGCGAAAATGACAAAAATGTCGGCATGTCCGGCATTAGTAATAAAAATCTTTGAGCCGCTTATCAGCCAGTGGTCGCCCTTGTCAATAGCAACTGTCTTTTGCATCGCCGCGTCCGTTCCGGCACTTGGTTCAGTGAGGCCGAACGCACCAAGCTTTTCGCCAGATGTAAGGGGCCGTAAGTATTTTTCTTTTTGCTCCTGTGTGCCGAACTCATTTATCGGCCAGCAGCACAGTGAGCAGTGCGCTGAAAGAATTACACTGGTGCTTGCGCAGTACTTCGCAAGCTCTTCACATGCAGCAATATATGAGATATAGCTCAGGCCCGCTCCGCCGAATTCTTCTGGAAACGGGAGGCCCATCATACCCATTTCTGCAAGTTTTTCAACTGTTTCTTTCGGAAAGCGCTCATTTTCGTCGATTTCGGCAGCAATCGGTGCGACTTCCTTAATACTGAATTCACGCAGCATACCAATGATGTCCTGCTCTTCTGGTGAAAATTTAAAATCCATAGCTTGTCTCATCCTTACTAAAAATTTTTTGGAGCCTCGTGAACCCCATTTCTGTCTAAAAAACTCGTGCATTTTCAAGCCATCAGAACAAGTATAATGAGCATTTAAGCCTTTTGTCAACAATATATTATGTATACATGTATTCAATTATGTTATTAAAGAGCGCGATTCATAATAATTTATACCAGTTATATACTCAAATAATAGAAAATTGGGAAAATCATCGCATCAATTGAAGAAAAATCATAAAATTTTACGATTTTTTTTCGAATAATGAATTACTGTTTTTTTGCACTTGCAAAAAGACTTATGTAATTGAGTGCGTGAGGTTCGCTCTTATGCGATTTTGAATGATGCTAAAAGCAATCCTTCAAAATTCGTTTTGTCACCCTAAGGAATAAGCACCGCTAAGTATTTTTGTGTTGCAATTACTTAAAAAGAAGTAGTATCATATGTACCATTAAGTAGGCAATTGCGAAAGTCACAATAATTGAAAATTGAAAATGGAAAATTAAAAATTAACGAAGTTTTTCATCGGAAGTCTTGAAGTCTTCCAACTATGTATATGTCTTGAGCGTTTCTTTTAATTTTCCGTTTTCCATTTTCCCTTTCTGAAATGGAGGATATCGATGGCACTGACTACTAACAAGATGGTACTGGATTTTGTAGGCGAGATGATAGGGCTGGCGACCCCTGATAATGTCGTATGGATTGATGGGGGAAATGAGCAGCTCGAAGAATTGAGGGCAGAAGCTTGTGAGACAGGTGAACTAATCAAGCTTGATCAAGAAAAGCTGCCGGGCTGCTACTACCATAGGTCAGCTGTTGACGATGTCGCCAGAGTTGAAGACAGGACATTTATCTGCTGCGAGAAGAAGATTGACGCTGGCCCTACTAATAACTGGATGGCGCCAAAGGATGCCTATGCTATTGCGCGTGACATTTTCAATGGCTGTATGGTGGGGCGGACTATGTATGTCATACCTTTTTCGATGGGGCCGGTAGGCTCTCCCTTCGCCAAAGTAGGCATTGAGATAACTGATTCCATTTATGTCGTCTTGAACATGGCGATTATGACCCGCATTGGCAAGCCAGTTATGGACATGCTAGGTGATTCCAACGACTTTGTCCGCGGTATGCATGGTAAATGCGAGCTTGACGCACATAGGCGCTACATTTTGCATTTCCCGGAGGATAATGCAATTTGGAGCATGAATTCAGGCTATGGCGGCAATGTCCTCCTGGGAAAAAAGTGCTTTGCATTGCGCATGGCCTCTTATCAGGGCAAAAACGAAGGCTGGCTGGCTGAGCATATGCTAATTATCGGCATTGAAAACCCACAAGGCGAAATAACTTACATAGCGGGTGCATTTCCGTCTCAGTGTGGAAAGACCAATCTTGCAATGCTTATCCCTCCTGAGATTTTTCAGAAGAAGGGATATAAGGTTTGGACGGTGGGTGACGACATCGCTTGGCTGCGCGTGGGTGAAGATGGTAGGCTTTGGGCAATTAATCCCGAAAACGGGTTCTTTGGCGTTGCGCCCGGAACCAACATGAAATCAAATCCGAATGCTGTAGCGGCGACTATGAAGGATACAATATTTACAAATGTCGTTCTCACCAAGGATAACACTGTCTGGTGGGAAGGCCTTGATAAAAACCCGCCTCAAGGCGCTCTGGACTGGAAGGGCAATCCGTGGGACCCGGCATCTGGTGAGCCTGGTGCGCACCCCAACTCCCGATTCACCGCGCCGGCAAAAAACTGCCCTTGCATGGCCTCAAACTGGGAAGACCCCAGAGGGGTTCCCATCTCCGCAATAATTTTCGGCGGCCGTCGCGCAAAGGTCGCGCCTCTTGTGTTCCAGTCAAAGGATTGGCAAAACGGTGTTTTTCTCGGCTCAATAATGGCCTCAGAGACTACTGCCGCCGCTACCGGCGAAACCGGAGTGCTCCGCCGCGACCCCTTTGCAATGCTCCCGTTTTGTGGATATAATATGGCTGATTATTGGCGGCATTGGCTGGAAATGGGTAAAAAGCTCAAAAACCCACCAAAAATCTTTAATGTAAACTGGTTCCGTCTTGACGATGGCGGTAACTTTATTTGGCCGGGATATGGCGACAATTTCCGCATTATCGACTGGATTATAAGGCGCTGCAAGGGTGAGGTTGATGCGAGAGAAACTGCAATAGGCTATACTCCCAGAACCAAGGATATTGAATATGAGGATATCGACTACTACATCCATGCAGGCAGAAGGTTTAACCTTGACGCGCTGCGCGCCATACTTACTGTTGAGAGCGTTTATTGGAAACAAACCCTGCCGCCCATCAAAGAATTCTACGCACAATTTGACGACAGAATGCCACAGGAGCTAGTCGATGAGCTAACTCAGCTCGAAGCCCGCATGTGGCTTGCATAACCCCCTTATATGACTTAGAGGCGGTATAGGGGCAGAGATGAAGAAATAAAACAGCAGCCATACGGACTGTTACATGGTCTGTGTGGCTGTAGTGCCCTTTTTTGCTAAAAGATCGCTATCTGAGTAGCTGCGGCCTTGGAAAAAATTCAAAAAGGAGCCTGCCGATAATACTTTCCCTTTGAACAAAGCTGTTATCCCAATGCCTTGAATCACTCGACCTGTTACGGTTATCTCCAAGGACGAAGTAGCTGTTTTCTGGGACGTCGAATGGCCCGAAACTCCCAAACGCAGTTTCTCTGAGAAACGGCTCATCTAATGGAACATCAGAGCCATTAATATAAACACGCCCATCGGTAATAACGACATGTTCGCCCGGAAGCCCAATAATCCGTTTTACCACAGGCATTGACGTAGCGTCATATGGCGGCTCAAACAAAATTATATCAAATCTTGCAGGCTCGTTTAAAATATAAGCAACTCTGAGCCCCAAAACTCTGCTGTCAGTCATGATAGTGCTTTCCATAGAGCCAGAAATAACAATTGCAGAAGCAATGAGGGTATTATTGAGAACAACTGCAACAACTATGGCAATGATAAAAGTCCGGATCCACGAAAAAACTTCTCTTAAAATACTACGCTCCATATTATGAAGCCTCCACATGTAAGGTGCAGACAGTTTAACATAAGCGGTCAAATGATTCAATAATCACTTGCCGCTCACCCGATGACCTTCCCGAATACGTGTAAGGAATCGTACTCATGAATCACGATAGGCTCATAGCGTGGGTTGAGTGAAATAAGCTCTCCGCGGCCTAGCTTCTTTATATATGAATCGCCATTTAAGGCAAAAATGCCGATTTCGCCGGTTTCGATAGTCCGTTGCTCCCTTATAAAGATGACCTGCCCGTCAACAAAACGGGGTTCCATGCTATCGCCGCTCACCCTGACGGCAAAGCCGGCATTTTTCGGCACTGTTTCGTCAGCTTCAAGATCTGTAAAATGCTCACTGTCAAGGAACACACCTGTGCCGGCCGCCACAGGGATATCATATAGCTTTATAGACCTGCGCGGATGCTCCACATTGCGGCTGCTCTCAGATTCCGAGAATAAGGGGTTTGAGCAGAGCATGGAAATATATTCTTTGGCCCGAGTTTTCCCGAGTGGGTTAAGCTTTGACAAATTGTGGAATTCGGCACCGGCACTGCGGAATGTATGCTGAATATCTGTGACGCCGTAGTGTTCGCACAGCAGCAAAAATTGCTCCACCGATGGCGAGGATACTCCGTTTTCCCAATGCGACACCACCTTGAATGAACAAGCTTTGCCGGAGGCCCGGCTGATATGCTCGGCAATCTCGGATTGCGTATAGCCATTTTCTTTTCTGAGCTGTGCAAGAATCGTTCCATAACTCATAAGGCATCCCTCCAAATGTAATTATATACCAAGTTTAGATTTATAGCAAGCAGGCATTCTAAAATAATTAGAATCAGGCTGTTGACAAACCCGCTACGCTGGGCTTTGTCAACAAAAAAGATGTTGCACTGCGGTGCTCTAAAGGTAATTGGTTTCGGAAGTGAATTCCGAAACCAATTGGAATCAGACCTTTTTTGCTCTGTCGCACTCGTAGCGCACTCCGACGCAAAAAAGCTTTGCCCGGCAAAGGACGTGAGATAGAGACTTTGTTTTCAACCTGATTCTAAAATAATTAGAATTTTTGTCTTGACTTCTAAAATTATTAGAGTTAAGATGATAGCATGGAACTGATGAATAAGCTCACAATTTTAACTGACGGCGCAAAGTATGATGCGGCGTGTACATCCTCCGGCGCTGACAGGCCGGGGGGCACCGTCATGGCTGGTATCTGCCATAGCTTCACCGCAGACGGGCGCTGCATCTCGCTGCTAAAAGTCCTTATGTCCAACAACTGCATCTACAACTGCAAGTACTGCATAAACAGCGCAAGCAGCGATGTGCCGCGAGCCACATTTACACCAGATGAGCTTGCAGAGCTTACGGTACAGTTTTACAGGCGCAACTACATAGAGGGGCTTTTTTTATCCAGCGGCATAGTCAAAAGCCCCGACCACACGATGGAGCTTATTATTAACACCCTCGCCATTTTGCGCTACAGGCATAATTTCCGAGGGTATATCCACGCAAAAACAATTCCAGGGGCATCGCCCGAGCTTGTTTCCCGGCTTGGCCTTCTTGCCGACAGGCTCAGTATAAATATCGAACTGCCCAGCGAAAAAAGCCTTAAGCTTCTAGCTCCGAATAAAACCAAGGATGACATTTTAGCTCCGATGCAGCAAATCAAAAACGAACTTTCAGAAAGCAGTTACGCACTAGCAAAATATAAAAACGCTCCAGCCTTTGCCTCCGCTGGACAGGCGACGCAGATGATAATTGGCGCAACGGAAGATACCGACCATCAAATAATTACTTTGGCATCGGCATTATACCAAAAATATAGCCTAAAGCGCGTATTTTACTCGGCATATATCCCCGTTGTGGAAAATAGCCTTCTGCCGGCAATTACGTCTACTCCGCCATTATTGCGCGAGCACAGGCTTTATCAGGCTGATTTTCTAATGCGGCAGTACGAATTTACTTCCAATGAGATTTTGAATGAGGCTGCGCCAAATTTCAATCCATATCTCGACCCCAAATGCAACTGGGCGGTAAATAATATGCACTTTTTTCCCGTTGATGTAAACACAGCTTCAATGCAGAGCCTCTTGCGCGTGCCCGGCATCGGCCCTAAAAGCGCAAAACGGATAGTTATAGCCCGCAGGGAGGGTAGGCTCGGTTTAGATGAGCTAAAGAGGATTGGCGTCGTGCTAAAGAGGGCGAAATATTTCATACTTACAAAGGATGCCCCCACCGGGTTAAAGCTTGATAAGGATTTGGCCTTGCGCGCACTTATCGACCCCAAAATCTTCGCTTTTGGCACACAGCAGCTTTCTTTATTCAATGATGTGCAAATGCCCAAGGCGCTGCCATATGCAAGTGAAGTGCGCTCAATAGGTGAGGCTGTAGAGGAGGCGGTGTTATGTCTGGCATCAGGGCTTTAGCCGTGCCCGGCGACGCTGACGCTATTTATGTCTATGACGGCTCTTATCAAGGTTTTTTATGCTGTGTTTACGAGAGTGTCTACAGCGGGCGTTTTCCCATTGATATAATATCTTCCGGCGACGGCCCCATAACCCTTTACGAAGTCCGCCCAGTTGTGACGGATGAGGAAAAGGCGCAGCGTGTACATGCGTCCATTCCAAAAAAGATGTCTCGTGAGGCGCAAAGCCTGATTGAAACAGTATTTCTTTCCTGCCTCGAAAAAAAAGAGCTATTGATGTTGAGTTTTCTGCTCCGGGGTTACCGCGAGGGCCGCAGAATACTGGCGAAGCTTGGCGACCCGGATGTTTCACCATTGCTGAAAGCACAGAAGCATCTGTGGGGCGAGGCACATCTCCTGAAAGGTTTTATCCGCTTTGCTGATTATGATGGGTCGCTTGCGGCAACCATAACGCCAAAAAACTTCGTTCTCCCGTTCATTGCAGACCACTTTACACAGCGGTTTCCCAGCGAGAATTTTTTGATTTTTGACAAAACGCACAAGGCGGCTCTTGTGTATCAAAACCGCCGCCGCGAAATTATTTCTGTTGATAATATTGAATTTCCGCCTATTTCTGAAGAGGAAAGCCAGTTTCAAGCATTGTGGAAGCAATTTTACAACACAGTCTCAATTCAAGCGCGGGAAAACCCACGCTGCCGCATGACGCACATGCCAAAGCGCTACTGGGAAAACATGCTGGAGGTTCAGGATTTATAAGCCGTGATAAAAAGAATCGGTTCAGGCCGAAAAGACAGTTGCAATGCAGCGTGGCTAGTGATAAACTACGTAGCAGACTAGTGAGTAATATGTAGCCTAGTTATGTGCGCTGGCTATGTGTGCGGACAAGGGCAGTTTAGGGCTTCGCCATTGGCCGCGGTGTGTATGCGTAAAACGTCCCCAGCAGGGCGAGATGCCGGACTGTGGGGGCGTCTGTGCTATATGCTTGTGCTATGTCTGGAAGCTGAACCTAATTGCGGCTCAAGGGGAGAGGGTGTTTACTATAGCTATTAGCAACATTATGATTATGCTGGAAAGGCGTGGCTTAATAAGGGCTTTTAATGAATTAATAGATAATCGGATTATATTTGTATGCGCGCCGGCGGGTTATGGAAAGACCGTGGCTGTAACGCAGTGGCTTGACAAAGATACCCGCTCCAAGGCTATTTTTTCCTTAGATGAATATGACAATAACATCTCCATTTTTTGTGAGCGTTTTTGTGCTGCCCTCCGCACTTGCCAGCCTCAAAATAAAACACTAATGGAGATTGCTGCACACCCCTCTTTCCAAAGCGCTCCCGATGTATTCTCTTTTCGGGCAATTTCGGCCCTTTCAGTTAGAAAAAAAGCGGTGATTGCCATAGACGATTTGCATCTTATACACGATGATGCGCTCTTGGCACTCCTCCTTGCGTTTATCAAACGTTTGCCAAAAAACTTTCAAATTATTTTAGTCAGCCGGCACGATATGCCACACAGCTTTTCTGAATTGATGTTAAAAGAGCGTGTCTCACGCATAGGCGAGGAACAGCTTATTTTCACCGATAATGAAATAATGGATTTGCACAATAAGCGGGGCAATCAAATAACTCAGGGTCAGGCGTCGGAGATCATCGCTCAAACCCACGGCTGGGCTATGGGAATAAGCGCGTTTTTTCTGTCAGGCGGACAGACTGGTGATAGCGTGTATAATTATCTGGATAGCTTTATTCAGACAAATATATGGGAAAAATGGGAAGAGGATATCCGTGAGTTCATGCTCCGCACCGCGATGCTGCGTGAGCTTACCCCTTCTGTGTGCGAGGCAATGACAGGTGTTTCCGATAGCGCCAAGATCCTTAAAGAGCTTGTGCAAAAAGGTGCATTTATCACGCAACTGCAAGACGGCACTTATCGCTACCACCGTTTGTTTCAACAATTTCTCCGACGTATAGCCGGGGAGCGCGGCGGGGATTATTTGATGTCCCTTTTGGAAACGGAAGGGAACTGGCATTTGTCACATAAGAATTTTTACAAGGCCGTCGATTGCTTTATCCGGTGCAAAAATCATGAAGGAATAGGAAGGGCCTATGTTTTGTTAACGGCTTCCGGCAACAAAAATTATGCATTAGTGAGGCTTTTGCCCATTTTTAACAATCCTGAAGTTGTTGCCGCAGCCAAACAATATCCGCACTTGCTGTATGTGGCGTCCTCATGTGCGTTTTTTGAAGGCCGCATTGACGACACGATTTCTTACATGGATGAATATTACGCCAGACATTCTGAAATTGCTGCTGAATATCCGGCTCTTGCGCGTGATATAGTTCTTATGCGTTTTTGGGATTTCCGCATACCGCTCAGTGAGGCACTAACTAGGGCTGACGATTTTCCCCTGCCCGATGTGCCTATGGACAGAAGTATTTCTATGCATATGCCGCTATACCATCGCGGTGTTGTAGACTTTTCAGAAATAATGCCGGAGGATGCAGAAGAAACGCTGAATGCGTTTTTTCAAAAAATAAACTGCATATCCCACGGGCTCAGGGGCATGAGAACAAAAACAGTGGAGGCAGGCTTATTATACGAACGAGGCAACCTAATAAAAGCCCATGAATGTGCCTCAAGAGCTGCGGCAGAGATGAAAAGCTATTTTCCGGCAGACTCAAAATTCTGCACTATGTCGATAATGGTTTATGTGCTGGACGCACTTGACAGCGAAGACAAGAGCGGCGGCGCAAATGCCACAGAAGCCGCCGCGCTTATCAACTCGATATCGCGCATGATAGAGGAAGACAAGGCATATCACTTAATCCGTAATTTCAATGCTCTCGTCACTCGCCGTGAAATAGCATCCAGAAATACAAAAGCCGCCGGGGAATGGATTGAGGCACACCAAAACCCCGGCGATCCGACTTTATATGGATTATATGTTGATTTTACAACATGCCGGGCCTTTATAGCCGCCGGGCAATACGACCTCGCTATAATTTTGCTCAAAAAAGTTTTTGGAATTGCAGACGTATGTAACAGGCCGCTGGATATTCTGGAGGCACAGATTTTGCTTGCGGTCGCTTATTGGAAAAAGAGACAGAGATTCCAAACCGAAGCATTGGATCATCTGGAAGGTGCGGTTTTAACGGCTTTGCAATATGGTTATGTGCAAATGTTCGTCGCCGAAGGTGCTGTGCTTGCAAGTATACTCTATAAGCTGCAAAAACGCGTCGAACAACAAAAAGATGAAGCCAGAGGGCATCTTAGCTTTATAAAAATGCTTTACCTCAAAACTCGTGGCAGCGCAAAGGATATGGAGGAGCCGGGGAAAATCTCCGTAAAATTTACGGATAAGCAGAATGCTGTAATGAAACTGCTTTGCCAAGGCAAAACACGAAGGGAAATTGCCGAAATCTTGGGCATAAAACAACCAACCCTCCGCACCCACCTTGATTCTATTTACGGTAAACTTGAAGTATCAAACGTGACAGATGCGGTAAAGAAGATAACGGCACTGGGATTGCTGGAATAAGGGCGGGGGGCAAGCTGTATCAATTATCGCTATCCGGTTCAATGCATTTAACCCTTTGTCATCACACCATCACTCATTTTGTACACAATGTCGGACGCTTCGGCAATCTCCAAATTGTGCGTAACGACAATCACGCAATAATTTTCATCATGCGCCAGTTTACGGAGTATGCCGATTACCATTTCGCCGTTTTCTTTATCTAGATTG
>Ga0209755_10008566_pt1 | contig 10926 bp, 9 predicted proteins | sample TergutCo191P1_FD_187301 | JGI IMG/M metagenome (GOLD analysis project Ga0209755, IMG submission 187301) | Cornitermes sp. P1 segment gut microbial communities from Petit-Saut dam, French Guiana - Co191P1 (SPAdes) (version 2) | ecosystem: Host-associated > Arthropoda: Insects > Digestive system >... | reverse complement strand
AATTCCTTCAGCAAGGGTTCCCCTGCGCGGGCTTACCTTGAAAAAATGCGCAAAGACGGCGCGGGTCATTCAAAACTTTATATTCCAAAAATAATGCCCGAGATAAAAAAACTTGATCATGCGTCATACGAAAAATTTACCCGTCGCATTGATTCTCTTCACCCGCGGCTTATCATGAATATGATTGACGAGCCGAAAAACGCCGATGTCGCGATGAAGATACGCCGCTCCTGCGAGGAATATCTTGATTTAAAAATTGAGCACCTCGGCATCATCTACCGCGACGTTGTTCAGGACACCGCCCTCGCATCGCGCCTTCCGGTCATCCTTTACAAACCTCAGGCAATTCTTTCGCAGGCAATCTACCGCATCTCGGAAAAAATTCTTGAAACCCCTGAAGATAATTACACACCGGATGATAAGCAGATTGACGATAGTTTCCAGGAAGCCGAACTGGAAGCGGAACTGGATTTCGACAGCAAGCTCGAATATATCGAAGACCTCCTTCACTCAGGGGCGATGACTCACGGCGACTTGATCGAAACAGTCAAATCTCAGCAGTATGAAATTTCCAAACTAAAAAAGGAAAACAATTTTATCAAACTAAAACTGACACGCGCCGCGCAGCAAGGTTTTAAAATATAATGAAACAAAATTGAGGTGGTATATGGAAGGATTGTTCTTGCCGCTTTTGTCGATTAATTTTCCCTCATGGCTAAAGCCGGAAATAATTCCCGGTCTTCCTGTCAGATGGTACGGGCTGATGTACATCTTCGCTTTTGCCACGGCATATCTCGTTTACCGCAGACAGGTAAAAGAAAGAAATTTCCCGATGACAGAAGACGATCTTTCCAGCCTTTTCGTCTGGGGAATAATCGGTCTGCTCCTCGGCGCGAGGCTTTTCTCAACCCTCATTTACGAAACAAGCGATTTATATAGAAGACAGCCGTGGCTGATTTTTTGGCCTTTCCGAAACGGAAAGTTTACCGGTCTTCAGGGAATGAGTTATCACGGCGGCGCTTTCGGCGGCGCTCTCGGTGTCTTGCTTTTCGCGAAATACAAAAAAATCAGCTTCCGCGAACTCGCCGATATGTTTGTCGCGGCAATCCCTCTCGGTTACACATTCGGGCGCATCGGCAACTTTATCAACGCGGAGCTTTACGGCAGAACGACAACGATGCCCTGGGGGATGGTTTTCCCCAACGCGAAAAAGCTCTCCGCAAGCGAATCATGGGTGCAGGAAATCGCCGAAAAAACAGGCACGGAAATTTCAGGTTTACTTGTAAATCTTCCCCGCCACCCTTCTCAATTATACGAAGCGTTTTTTGAAGGCATCGTCCTTTGGGCGCTAATCTGGTTATTCCGCAACCGCAAACCTTTCAAAGGTTTTTTGATCGGTCTGTACTTTCTCGGTTACGGCGTGATCCGTTTCATCATCGAGTATTTCCGCGAACCCGACTCCGACCTCGGCTACCCAATCGAATTTGTAAAAACCACTCTTCCGACAGCTTACGCCCATCCTCTCCTTTCCTTTTCAACAGGGCAAATCCTCTGTTTCATCATGATTATCTTCGGACTCACATGGATCATCATCTGTTCACGATTGCCCAACAGGGAGCCAATCCGCTTCTACGACGGCAGCGAAAACGCCCCTCCGCCTGTCACCAAGGAAGACGCCGCCAAAGATCGGAACAAAAGACGAAAACTCAGGAAGAAGCTGAAATAGAATAGCCCACACGGCGGCGCAGAGGCACAGAGAGTGCAGAGAACTTAGAAAGCGCAAATAACCTAGAGAGCTAAGAGCTAAGAGAGAAATTTATGAATTTTAATTTTTATAATAATAATTCTACAAAGAAAGACATGAGTAAGGCGAAGTGCTTTCGAACAACTCTAAGCTCTCTGCGTCCTCTGCGTTCTTGGCGCCTTTGCGAGAAATCTTCTTTCGTATACACGTTAATAATTTCAATTACATTTTACCCGTTACTATTTATTTCCTGCGCGACGGCATTGTCGTTCAATGTGGAGCATCCGCCTTTGGTTGATTTGCGGAATATGAAGAGCATTACTGTTCTCCCTTTGGAGTGGAATGTCAATATCAGACATTCGCATCTTGCTCCGGAAGTTTCTGCCGCGCTTGTTTATGGAATAAGGATGAGCTCTCTGAATTATATCGATCCCGCTGCGATGAGGAATGTCTCCGATCTCGATCTTTATAAATATGTTGATGTTTACATTACAGGCAGAATAAATAATGTCACCGTTTCGGATCATGTGCAAACCAGAGATGAGCCGATTTACAATGACAGAAACCGGGACGGCAGAAGGCACGGCGGCAGAGAGCACGGTGACAGAGATCGCGGCGGCGGGCAAGGCGGAGGACACGGAGGCGGACAAGGCGGAGGCGGGCATGATGGAAGAGGGCACGATGACAGGGGACGCGGCAGAGGTCATGACAACAGAGGGCGCGGCAGGAACGATGACACAAATGTAGTTCGTACTGTAACAAGAACTGTAACTGTCGACATTGAATACACATATTTTCGCGCGTCCAATAATGAAGTGCTGGGGCATTTTAAAAAGAGAGCGGCAGACTATGATTCGTCTGATGATATACGATTTGAAAATTCGTCTTATCTTCGCAGTTCAGGGAGAACACCTCAAAGCTACCAACCCGATTCATGGACGGACAACATAGCTGCCGCCGCCATTAAACAATTCTCCGGCTCCATGAGCCGTGAGCTCGGCTTATGGACAACATCAGAAAAAAGAACTCTGAAAGGCAGCGCCGGCAGCCGCGCCCTTGGCGAAGCGGACAAATTGATCAGGCAGCGCTATTACGGCAGGGCTTATGAAATCTACAGCGATACTTATAAACGCACCGGCGATATAAGCGCAGGCTACAATTTAGCCGTCCTTCAGCAATTTGACGGAAAATTCTCCGAAGCTCTTGAATTGCTGGAAGAAATAAGGCAGGCTGTCATCACATCCGGCAAAAAAGTCCCTGACTACATTTCAAATGAAATTGTCAAAATAAAAGGTTTTATAGACGGGTATATTGTACTGGATGGGTATAAGGAAACCTCAAAAAATTAAAGTTTCCCGTATCCATGTCAAATAATTACTCTTCCCTACTTGAAAAAATAGTGATTTCTTGGTATCATTTAAGAAATTGGAGGACTTATGAAATCAACTTTATTAGAATTGATTCAAACGGGCGATGTTGTACGTTTAATTATCATGGCGGTCATATTTATAGGTATAGGATTTATGATTTCCAGGGTAGGACCTACCCAAGTTCCGAAGGACACTCAAGCGGCTCCTCAGCCTGATCATAAATCGGGAAATATGACCGCTGTTACGGCTGCGATTTCCGCGGCTGTCAATACATACAAAAAAAATAAATAATTTATTCATTTTGAAAGGAAGGAAAAAATGCCAAAAGTTAAATTAACCGATCTGGTGCTGAGAGACGCGCACCAATCATTGTTTGCTACCCGCATGGTAACTGCGGATATGCTGCCGATTTGCGGTAAGCTCGATAAAGTGGGCTTTTATGCGCTGGAAGCCTGGGGCGGAGCCACGTTTGACTCTTGCATCCGCTTCCTCAACGAAGACCCGTGGGAAAGACTCAAAAAACTTAAAGCGGCTCTTCCCAATACAAAAATCATGATGCTCCTTCGCGGTCAAAACCTTCTCGGTTACCGCCACTATGCCGACGATGTAGTCGCTAAATTTGTCGAGTATGCCGCGAAAGACGGCGTTGACATTTTCCGCATTTTCGACGCTTGCAACGACCCCAGAAATTTTAAAGCTGCCACAGAAGCGGCAAAGAAAACCGGCAAGCACATTCAGGCGACAATTTCATACGCGATTACCCCGTTTCATACAATCGAAAAATACGCGGAGTTCGCCAAGCAGCTTGTTGATATCGGCGCTGATTCAATCTGCATCAAAGATATGTCAGGGCTTCTGAAACCTTACGAAGGCTACAATCTTGTAAAGGCAATCAAAAAAATAACCGATCTTCCGATTGAAATTCACACCCACGCGACAACCGGAATGTCAGTCGCGACTCTTACCAAATGCGCCGAAGCGGGAGCTGAAATTCTTGACACGACTATTTCTTCCATGTCGATGGGAACAAGCCACAGCCCCACCGAAACAATGGTGGAAATCTTAAAAGGCACAGAATACGACACAGGTTACGATATTAACCAACTGCTGGAAATCGCCGCTTATTTCCGCGAAGTCCGCAAGAACTACAAAAAGTTTGAATCAAGTTTCCTCGGCGCCGACACCCGTATTCTTGTCAGCCAGGTTCCCGGTGGTATGTTAAGCAACATGGAAAGCCAGCTCAAAGAGCAGGGCGCGTCCGATAAGATGGACGAAGTTCTCAAAGAAATCGCTGTCGTTCAGAAAGACGCGGGATACCCGCCGCTTGTAACTCCCACAAGCCAAATCGTAGGAACACAGGCAGTCTTCAACGTACTGTTCGGCCGTTACAACAAACTAGCCGGCGAATTCCAGGATCTCGTTGTCGGCAAGTACGGCGCCTGCCCCGCTCCAAAAAATCCCGACCTTGTTAAAAAAGCCCTTGACATCCTCAAAATGCAGAGCGAAATTACTCACCGCCCCGCAGACGATATTGCTCCCGAATACGATAAACTTGAAAAAGAAGCAAAAGATCTTCTCGGCGGCAGCGTAACCCCGGAAGACGTACTTACCCTCGCTATGTTCCCCAAAGTCGCTCCGGACTTCTTCAAAAAACGATCCGAAGGACCTGTTGTCTTTAAAGCTGAGCCGGATGCTCCGGCAGCAGCGCCCTCGGCAAAAGCCCCGGGTCAGGCGGAGAAGTACAATGTCAATGTAAACGGAACAAACTACGCGGTAGTAGTTTCCCCCGCAGGAACTGTCGCGTCAGTCGCGGTCGCTCCCGGACCAGCCGGCGCGCCGGCTCCGGCTGCGGCTCCCGCGGCAGCAGCGTCAGGCGGCGGCGTAAATGTCCCCGCCCCAATGGCAGGTCAAATCCTCCGCTTCATCGCCTCGGAAGGCGGCGACGTAAAATCCGGCGATACCATCCTCATCCTCGAATCGATGAAAATGGAACTGCCGATAAAATCATCCGCCTCGGGTAAAGTACACTTCCTTGTAGCCGCAGGCGCTCAGGTCGTGTCGCAGCAGCCGATTGCGCAGATAGGGTAAAACGAAAAAACTCACACGGAGACACAGAGGTATTGGTTTAGTTCCATATCTCTGTGTTTGGCTCCGGGTGTCGGCAGGTTGGGGAAATTTAAAAAATTATTTCAAATTAACTGTTTTATCAAAGTTTTTTTAAGATATTGTGATATAATACTAATATAATACTAATAAATGGTTTGAGCAAAGAAATGAAGTCAAGGAGCGTTTTATGAAAAGAACGGTTGCGGTAATTATGATGTTAGTAATTTGCGGATTTGCTTTTTTTGCTTGCGGTAACTATTTTGGTTCAAAGTTAGATTTAGACGATTATAAGCTGGAAGGAAACGATGACAAGTCGGAAGAGTTCAACGTATTTTCTGTTTATTGGAATATGGAAGCTGACCGCGATTTAGCTGTAAATATTGATGCTGTTCAAAATGCGACGCGTAGTAATGCCTCAGGCGCTAAGATCACATCCAATGCGCATAGCAATGATTTTCCCGGTATAATTTTTATTTGGGATTCCAAGCATAAAGACAACGGATACCTGAAAGTAACAGCCGGTGTGTTTGATGTCTATGAATACTTTATATTGACGGCAAAAGAAGCCAATTTATATTGGGATTTTCGAATTATACCGCAGGAAAGCCAGCAAAAAACTGAAGATAACTGTTATGTTTTTTTCATACCTAAAGTGAATGATAACGGAAAAATCAATATGGTTTTTCTGAGTGAGTGGAAAAAAAAGGAAGTTATAATTCAAATTCCGGTCATTAAGATCCATGCAGGACTGATTAATACTTCAATAAGTTATAACGGCAAAATTTTTATTTGGGGAGCTAATGGTTATGGTCAATTGGGAGTGGCAACAACAACCCACCTAAGGTCAGCGCCTGTTCAACTCGGTACAGATTCAGACTGGGTTTCTGTCAGAAGTGATAATAGAACCGCTGCCATTAAGAAAGACGGCAGCTTATGGACCTGGGGGGATAATTATAACGGCCAACTTGGGAATGGTACCACAACTGATACATTTACTCCCGCGCAAATTGGAACAGGGACAGATTGGGCTGTCGTTACAGTTGGAGATTTTCATAGTCTTGCTCTTAAAGTTGATGGCAGTTTATGGTCATGGGGAAGTAATTCTTATGGTGAATTGGGAAATGGTACAGGTACCAATGCGTTATCACCTGTTCAGGTAGGGACTGATACTGACTGGGCAGAAATAGCGACTGGTCATCATGCTTCTTTCGCTATTAAAAAAGACGGCAGCTTGTGGGCTTGGGGAAGCAATTTTACAAGTAGATTAGGAGATGGCTCGACTGTTGACAGATCGTCACCTTATAGAATAGGAACAGAGACAAACTGGGATAGTATATCTTCATACCGGGGAAATGTATTAGCTATTAAGAAAAACGGCAGCTTGTGGGCTTGGGGAGAAAACAGTTATGGCCAGCTTGGTGACGGCACAGTATTTCAAAGGTCTAGTCCTGTTCAAATTGGAACAGAGACAAACTGGAAATCTGTATCATCAGGGAATCTCCTCACTGCTGCTCTAAAAAATGACGGGAGCATTTGGGTTTGGGGAGATCTTAGCTATGGTCAAGGCACAGGCACGGTGCCTGCGCCTGTTCAGGTAGGTACAGACACAGATTGGGTTGATATATCAGCAGGCGGATACCACGCAATTGCTGTTAAAAAAGACGGCAGTATTTGGACTTTGGGAAACAATACTTATGGTCAATTGGGAACAGGAGTAAGTTATATATGGGATCTCCGTTTTTCCGCTGTAAAAATATCTCTGCCTAATGAAAACACCGTCCCTGCCGACAGTTGGAACCCGGCTCGGACATTAATCAACAGAGAGTTTAATCTCGTAAATCTGGAGAGACCTGATTTTTAGCTATTTTCTTTCAACTCACGCAGCTCATGCAAAGTACGCAATTTCCAAATCGCTTTCTCCTGAATTTGCCGCACGCGTTCGCGGGTGATGCCGAGACTCTTGCCTGTTTCTTCGAGGGTTAGCGGGTTTTCGCCGGTAAGACCGAAGCGAAGCTGGATTATTTTCATTTCTCTTTCGGAAAGCTGAGAAAGAATGCCGCTCATTGTTTCCTGCAAGGTCATGGAAAAAACCATTTCGAAGGGTTCTGCCATGTGATCGTCTTTGATGAGGTCTGCAAGGCGGGTGAGGTTTCCGTCGTCAACGATGGTATCAAGGCTTGTTGTCTCCTGAGATAGTTTGACGATTTCTTTTACTTTCGAGATAGGAACGCCCAAATAAATTGACAATTCCTCTTCATTAGGGTCGCGGCCCAAGTCCTGTGTAAGCTGCTTGGCGACATAGTAGCACTTCTTAATTGTATTGAGCATATGAATCGGTATGCGGATAACGCGGCCTTTGTCGGCTATGCTCTTGATTATCGCCTGCCTGATCCACCATGTGCCGTAAGTTGAAAAACGGCAGCCTCTTGTGTAGTCAAAGCGCTCGACAGCTTCGATCAAGCCGATATTTCCTTCATCAATTAAATCAAGAAGAGAAAGTCCGCGGTGCTGGTAATTTTTCGCGATGGAAACAACCAGGCGTAAATTGGAATTAATCATTGTATTTTTATAATGAAGAAGAGCGCCTTCGAGAGCGCTTTTTTCCTTTGCATAATCGGCTGATTTGTTTTTTTTATTTTCCGTTTCCAAATCCTTGAGCTTTGCTCTCAGACTGATAATTTTTTCACCGATATTCTGCTCTTCCTGAAGAGTCAAAAGAGGGAACCTTGATATTTGCCTGAAATATAATGCCAGCGGATCGGATTCCTTTTGAGTTTTGATTCTTTTTTGAGGTTTATCTATCAGTTTTCTGGATCGTTTACCAACTTTTTCTATACCAAGTTCCATTTTATCTCCTTTATTAAGACCCTGATTTATTTCCGCCGGCTGCGACAACTGCTCTGGGCGCAAAAGCAGGATCAATCGGCACGTCGCTGCGGAAAACCATGAAAAACAAATGCGGCTTCAGCGAAACCGAATTTATTCCTAATTTGCCTACTTCAGTCCCCGGCGTTATCCTGTCTCCTACATTTATAGACAATGATTCAAGACCGCCGTACATGTAGTAATATCCGTCTGCGGTTTCAACAATGACAACTCTGCCGTATCTTCTCCAGGGACCTGCCGTAACAACATTTCCTTGTGTTAAACTTTTAACTGACTCAAGCTGCTCGCCTTCAACAACAACGCCTATCTGACCTGTCATATAAGTAATAACTTTAGGTCTAACCGGCCATTGCAAATTATAAAGCCTGCCCGGCGAAGTAATGGAGTCAGGAGGCAGAATCATTTTGGCAGGATCGCTTGAACCGGGCACCTTGATAATATCACCGGCTTTCAAAACATGGTTTTCGGAAAATCCGTTAATTTCCAGTAATTTCGGCAAAGTTATTTTAAATTTACGAGCGATACTGTAAAGCGTATCTCCTCTTTCAACCAGATAATTAACCAATGTTTGAGAAAGAGCCGGTCCGGAAATCGGCAATCCCGATGCTTCGGTTGTCGGAATAATTAATCTTCTCCCAACATTCAACTTTGAAGGATCGTTAATATTATTCACCTTCATAAGCTCATCCGCGCTGACGCTGTAAAACTTGGAGATCGAGTAAATTGTCTCTCCGCTTCCCACTATATGGATCAAGTCCTCAGCGGCTAACACTCCGGAGGAAAGAATGAAAACCAAAGCAATCAAAAATGTTACTCGATAACGACACTTCACGGCCCTTCATTATCGGCAGGTTATGCGAAAAACTTCAGCAGAATGTTAAATGTTACGGATTGTTTCTGTTTAGTATAGAAAAAATTCAAGTAAAGCTATAAATTGATATCAGAGGTTCAATATGGGTGATTATAAGAGACCGAGCTGGGATGAATATTTTATGGAGGTTTGCGAGGCAATTGCGAAACGGGCGACCTGCGACAGGGGCAGATCGGGCTGTGTAATAGCCAAAGATAAGCAGCTTCTTGTTACCGGTTATGTTGGCGCTCCGGCGGGGCTTCCGCACTGTGATGACGCGGGTCATCAATTTAAGAAGATGCTTCATGAAGACGGAAAGGAAACCACCCATTGCGTCAGAACTGTCCATGCAGAGCAGAATGCTATTTGCCAGGCGGCAAAGAGGGGCATCTCAATTGACGGCGCTACTCTCTACTGCCGAATGACCCCGTGCAGAACCTGCGCCATGCTGATAATAAACTGCGGAATAAAGCGCGTAGTATGCCAGCGCCGCTATCATGACGGAGGAGATTCCGAAGCAATGTTCAAAATAGCAGGGATTCCTCTGGAATATGTGTTAGATGAAGTGCAGAAATACGAAAATCAATAAGGGAATTCTTATTATAACATTTTTATCCTACACCTTAAAACGCAATCCCAAAACCGATATACGGCACTACTTCAAACCGATATTCGTCCCCATAAGTCTTAGATTCATATTTACTATCGTACCAACCCGAATAGCCATAGTTAGGTTCTTCAATATATATCTGTTCGTTCCTCCAACCTATCACTTGGGGAATTTTTACGCCAATATCCATATAAAAACCGCCCGTTTTGCCTAAGTCAATCCTCCAGCCTAGCTCAAGGGTAATTGAAATTCCTAAAAAATCATTATATACTCTTTTTCCGATATCACCGGATGAAGCAGAATAAAATAAATATTTTTCGCTGTCAACTTCTATACCGTTTATATAATTATATTCAACTCCATTTAAAATAGCGTCAACGCCTAGACCTAAACCAATATAAAAAGCTTTGCCAAACGGGTATAAGCGTGTTGTTATACCGCCGCCTAATTGTAAATATCCGTCGGTTATTATAGGAAGGGCTTGAAAATAAAGATCGCCGCCTAATGACCAGTTTTTGTTCAACATCCGCTCATATTTCATACCGACACCTGTTGGTACAACATAACCGACTGAAAGCCAGTTATTTCTTGCGTCAGCAGTCTTGGGTAAATTCCCAAGCCGATCTCTTTCAGCTTCCCGCTGTTCCCGTTGCCGTTCCCTTTCAGCTTCCTGCTGCCTTCTTTCTGCCTGCTGTATGGCTCTTTCACCGCCTATCAGCCGCGCAACTTGTCCATCATTTTTAAGATCGATTATTATTGAATTAATTATACGAGCAGTTTCAATGCTTATAATTCTAAATCTAAGACGATAATTTATACCTCTTTCAGTTAATGAGCCGGATACTATATACTGAGCTCCCAACATTCTTCCGATTGATACCATTGATTCATCGCTGACTTCGCCGGAATACTGAAAATTCATTTCCGCTCTGATAGTAGAAAGGTTCTGGCGATCTACGACAGAAACTGCTTGACCAATAATTAAATGATCTGTGATTTCTTCAAGCACATAATTTGTGAAAGTTGTAGACGGAGAAACAATGTTAAGTACAAGAACCGTAGACCTTTGCGGCAATACCTTTTCTATATCCCTTGCCGCTTTTGTTATTGCCTCGTCAAGAGCCAATTCTTGAGCATAAATAGCCCATACCGTTGATATAGTTAAAACAAAAATAACTAAATACCTTTTCATTCAATTTCCTCACTGTTCATATTTTGCCATAATCAACAATTTATTGCAATATATTTTTATTCTATTCTTTTTTAATCCATAAAAACCTTAAACTTCCCACGCCATGGATGGTGTGGTGCTACAATAAACTCTGGGTAAAATATTGTTGTTTAACGTTCTAGGTAAAAG
>Ga0209755_10008565_pt1 | contig 10927 bp, 9 predicted proteins | sample TergutCo191P1_FD_187301 | JGI IMG/M metagenome (GOLD analysis project Ga0209755, IMG submission 187301) | Cornitermes sp. P1 segment gut microbial communities from Petit-Saut dam, French Guiana - Co191P1 (SPAdes) (version 2) | ecosystem: Host-associated > Arthropoda: Insects > Digestive system >... | reverse complement strand
TAACAGCACTGAATCACATAATTATTTTCTCAAAATGACAACATGCAAAGATGCTGCACGATACTGCTACTAATAATTGAAGAAGATCGGTCTCAGGTTTACCACCTCACAACTTGGGCCTCCCCCTCACCTCTGCCATTCAGTTAACACTCCACACCTGGCTGACAAATAACACAATTCACAAGCACTACTGTAATGGTAATTGTTGGTATAGGCAGGTTAACACTACTGTACAGTCCCAAAATATCTGGTTCTTTCACACCACAGTTGGTTGATATGTAACACTACCATACGTTCCAGGAACGTCACATTACTCTATTTTTTCCCCTGCAAAAAAAAATCATTCCAGCAATATCATGGATTGGGACCAATAATTTTGATTGATCAACATGTGAAACCAGTACAATGAGGAGTAATGTGTCTGATATAATAATACACTGTACATATGGAAAATTTTACAGGACCAAAAGAAATTAACAATACTTTCAGGAAAATAACATACACAGGAATAATGGATAGAGGTTTCACTGTAATCCAATGTCCAGGAATCCCTGTAGTTGAAATAACACCAATAAACCCATGTAAATTACATAAATAAAATACAAAGAAGGCAAAAATGTTTTTCATGTGCAGCCTCTAAATAAAAGTGCAGGCAGAACCTCACCATATGTCCATATAGAAAAATGAACAGCAATAAAAATCACAGTCTTGGACAATGAAACATCATTTATAATATATCGCAACATCTAACTTCAAAAGTTAATTACACATTTGTGCAACAATTTAGATAAGCATATACCAACCCATACATCATGATCCAAATTGTGGTCACAAAGCTGTTGTGAGTGGGGCACAAAACAAACCTGTATGATGATTTAACAACACATATATGTATTTTCCTTTCATTGTGTAATTAAAATGTCATACTTGTTACAGAAATTCATATCATCAGTTTCTAACTCTTGGGTTCTCAGGACAAAGCAATTGGCCCAAACAGGAACATGGTTCAAAAGGTTTGAGAAACACTGTTTTTTCATACCCTAGGTCAAAGAAAGGCAGAAGATATGGGCCTGTATACTCTAAACCCACTTAATTAAAAATTAATATAATCTGGTATTTTGAGTTTTTAAGAATGAGGTTTATTGCTTGCAGTGTGATTATACACTGCTGCTCACCATAAATAACAGTAAAGGCATTTCCAGGGTGGATGTCAAATGACTATATGGCATAAGACAAACCTGTGAATCAGCCTCTTCAGCTCCAAATACTGCATACCATCACATATCTGGATTGCAAAATCACAAAGTGAAAGAATGGGAAAGCTGGCTCTGAGAGATGGTTCCTTCAAACACTCCAAAAGTGAACGGAGAGGGGCCAATTCAGTCACCTAAAAAATTACAACAATCACTAAAAAATTTACATAAAGGACACACTTTGTCATCACCTGTAATTGGTCTCTGAGTATAAAAGAGATTACATGTAGATGTACGCAATTATTAGCATAAAACTATATATTTTGAATTTGACTACAAAAAAGGGATTACAACTGTCGAAATAAAGTGAAATAAGTTGAAAAAATGGCTATAGAGCAAATTTTTTCTGGCATGTTTGCTCTGTTACTGTCCCTAGACTTTTAAATGTTCAGTATTTTCAACTACAACACTGACAGTGTGGTTTAAATATGTCTTCCCACATACAACACAACACAAACCATAAGTTTTGTCAAAGGATACAACCAACTAGGTACACATTGCTGCATCACAAATACATTTAATATTTAACGTGTCCTACATGTTTCAGCCTTCTCAGCAGCCTTCAAAAACACTATTTAATACCATAAGAAGGTGATCAAGAAGAATCTAACATATAAAAAGGAACTAATAGCAATGACAATGATATATTACATCCAGATGTAGCTAAAAACAATCAAAGAGCAATAACACCACTCATGTCCACTAATGTTAAATGAAGTGGCATTGTTCCTTGTGGGATTACACACTCCTTAATATTTACAGACATACAAAATACAGGGTGAGGACTGACATTTCCAAAGAATTATTCCACTAAACACCAAAGGTCTAGCAAAACAAGGTGTCTAGGGAACTCAAACATGTCGAAGAAGGAATGCTTGCAGCATTCCTTCTTCAACATGACTAATTGGATAATTACTCAATTCAATCAGAGTTGTAAGTTTTAGCTGAACGACACATATTTTAACATTAAGTTACAGAAGAATGTTTTTACTATTGTATTGTTCTTAACTACACCATAAGGTAACATAAAGTGAAACCTCTATCCATCATTCCTCCACACACAGTTTTTCTGCAATTACCATCCATTTCTTCCGGTCCCAAAACATGGCCCATATATAAAAAATGCACTTTATCAAAAGCATCTTTCATACATGCAACAGTCCTGATAACATTCTTGAGGTATTACATGGTATCTCTGAAGATGACTGACATGGTTGAAACACGTAAGAGAGATTAAACAATAAATGCATTAATGATTCACGAAGGTGTACCTTGTGGGCTTTAATTGATAAAAATGGAGTACATGGTGAATTTGTATTACAAAATAATAGATTCTGTCTGAATCTTAACAAATGATATACAGTCTGGTATAATATATACATATCTCAGAAAAAGTAAGATATCAGTCATGCTTGGTTGCCATGTTTAGATCATCTTTCTTCTACAGTCCCAGTTTGTTTGGGACAGTCTACAAGTAATGCCTCCCATTTTTTTTTAATGTTGAGGCATAAACTTCTTAAAACTTTAATGACATTGCTAAATGCAGAGTTATTTTTCAGTGTTGTATTCCACCTTTGCCAGTAGTCTTCCATCTTCAAACAAGTGCATGTATTCTCACCCCACAACCATTGCTCTCCTTCCTCTGCTACTGGTGCATGGTGTTCTGCAGTGCCTCAACACTGGTGTAATAATGGTTTCACAAGTTCTTTTAAGATGACCAAACAGGTGACAATCTGAAAGTGCGAAGTCAGGACCATGTGGTGGGTGCAGAAACACTGTCCATACACAGTGATGACCTCTGGTGTACTCAGATGTCTGTATCCTTCCACTGTCACGAAGAGGCGCAAAACTTCAGACATTTGCTGGACAAACGAACTCAACAAAGATGACTTCTTAGCGTTTCAATATAGCAACCGGTGTTCAATGCTGTCTCCCCAGGCCTTTCTCATCCAAAAAGACTCTAACCACAATTTTCCAGCCGATGACACACTCATGAATTTATTCTACATGGGTATTTCGTGTGGCTATGTTCCACAAGATGCTGCTTTGAATTGGGTTCAAAATGGTGGACCTTACTTTCAATTCCCCTTGACAATCAGACAGGAAACCCACACCTCCGGTGTCATATTGGGAACAGTCACAATTGCTTTCCTTGTCTCTTTGTGTGTATCTGTCAGCATCCAAGGCATGAAAAGAGCAAAGACCTTATAAAAGCCAAGTTATTCAGTAACTGCTATTACACTGCCTTTACAGATGGAACAGCTGGAGCATAATTCATCTGTTTGATTATTAATTCACCAACCTGGTGGAATGTGTGAGGCATCACTGTAGTGCAAGTCTGAACACTCCACAGTTTGTCATTAAGTGCACCTCTGTCCATTTCAGCCTCTTGAATCTGTCTTAAACAATGTGAAACAGTACTCCCATCCACACAAGCTTCACCATACACTTTCCACAAACAATAGTGAATGCAAGTCAGCTTCTCACCTGCAGCAACCAAGGACTCTATAACTGATCATTGTTGCAACCACATATTCATTTCTGTCATTTTAAAATCGACTGTGGTGCTGCCATTTGCTGACAGAGTTGCAAATAAAAGAATATGTTGAAGAATGTTCAAGAATTTCACTGATCCAGTGGTTAATCCCATAAAAAAAAAGAATGTAAGGAGATATAAACAGGAGGTATTACTCCCGTTTTACATCAAAGAGAACAATGTATGATCACATATAGCACGAAAACGTAACTACATAAGCCTTTGTGTAAAGTGTGTTTTTTTTTTTTCTGTGATTCCAATCAAGATCAGAATATGTGACCAACTTTTACTAAAAAAAACCCAACTTTGAAATTTCCTGAAAATAAGTCCAGTGGGATCCCAGCTGCTCCATACGGACAGTAGGATGGACATTGTAAGGCTAGAAGTTGGTTTTCACAACAGCTTTGCAGATAAATCTAAATATTATAATTAAAATAGATAGATGGAATGTCATAAATCTTCCCAACACAAAATTTTTCAGTTTATACAATGAAATTCCTATTTAATGAATACCTACAGGAATGGCTTTGCTTTTGCCACACTGTGGCATTATGTAAACTATTCCTCTTTCTGTAAGACTTAATAAATACAATTATTATACAAATATTACCTTTATATTAGTTCTTACAGAAACTGTTTCAACACAAGAAATAATATAAACTAATTCTGAAAGCAACTCATGACACATAAAATTAACAAAGAGAGAAGAGCCTGTTTCTACAAAATAAAAACAATTCATGGCATGTAATATCAAAGTAAGTGTACCTATGTTGCCCTCTGCCTATCTACTCTCAACTCTCTGCATTTTTCTTCTGAACTCCTGAATAGTACTTTCGCTCAATTCCATGACCAAGACAGACCTATCAGAAGCATGTATAAGTGTCCATTTATAAATTTTGTTTTGGAACAGAAGACAGCAGGCCAAAGTTGTTGCTCTGGCATTGTGGGTGAGTAAGTTAACTGGTAATGGATACTGATTATCCAATAACACTAGGCAGGTAAAATATTCTCAGTCTAGCACTTGTGTCAGGTGCTTGAGGGGCAAGCAAACCAATGTTCTGAGAAAAACCTCTGTCCTTGTCATCAAGGAACTGACAGAAATTTTAAGTTACATACCATTCAGGTTATTTGTTTCATATGGTTTTTTTGACAAAAAGGAAATGAGTCATCAACAGGGGAGTAACCTGTAACGTAAATGTGTACAGCACTCTTAAGTCCTGTTACTACAGACCGTCCTTCATACTCTGAAATATATGTTCTTTATAGTGATGTGCACTCCTTTCTACTTCCATGATTCCTTTACCCCAGTCTTGTGTGAAGGAAAAGAATTGGGTGCACAAGCATTGGGAAACAAGCTAATTAGCCAAGGTAAGCAAGCTGCATGTTCAGTCATCTTATCTCGACTGAAAAGTCAGATGCTCATCCAGCTGAGTGTTGTGTCTCACACATGACAGCACAGTGCATGATAAAATTGCTGTCTGTTGGGCCAAGATTGTTCATTTTCCACATTTTTGTAAATTACATGTCATGGTAAATATGCCAAAGAAAACTGTGTGCAAAAATATCCTACACCAATGATAACATGTACTATAATACACAGAAAATTTTCAGATAACAGGTTCAGTGCTGGAATAAAATAAAATAGGAAAGTTGTATTTTTTTCCAACAAAGCATGATTTACATTAAGTACAAATATAAACAGCTAAAGCAGCAGCACTGATGTTACAAAAATCTGCATACAGATCATGAAGTTCCTGTATTATGCCATAAGCACAGTGGGTGAACACAAACTAGAAGGACAGTCTTTTGAAGAATAATAAATGGCCTTGTGAACTGCGGCCTCCTATATTTCTGTCCAGATTTGAATTCAAACAATTATTATTTGTCAGGAACACTGGAACAAACCACATTTTGTGCAAGTAAAAGAAGACAACATTCAAAGAGAAACTACCAATCTTTCAAGCAAGGGAGTCCATTATGTGTCAAAAATATTTTCAGAAGGTCAGAAGCACTTTGAGACACCTGTACAAAATAAGTTAAGTTAAAAAGTATGGGAAAAATGGACTATTAATTTATGATAGATGTAGGCCTAATATGCAATAAAGCTCTCACAACAGTTGCCATGCTAAAGACTTTGGTGTGGGGAGAAGATAGAAGATGCGGTCAATATATGCTACATGCAATACATGATGTCACTCAATGATTGTGTAGTAACATAAATATCAAAGGTTGTGTCATTCACAATCACAGTAAACTGAAGTACTTCGTAAGGTCCAATATATCATGCATTTAATGTGAGTTACTTACTAAATCCAAATTCTGTAACATGGGAAAGAAATACACTATCTCACTGGGCTTCATACGACACCAAAAAAGATCCTCTCTAAATGTGTGATTTCACTTATTACTATTTTTATATTCCCATTACATAATCAATATGAAAAGGTAAAAATATCTCTAAGCCTGAGAATGAAGGAGTACAGCAGAGAAGAGGCACTATTAATTTCAGTACTACACACAAAGTAGTAGAGAACTTCATGCTCCAGACAGGAGGCTGGCTGGGCCTCACTGCCAATCTTAATGCAGTGGTATGAGGAAGAATCCCAAATCATGTCCATTTATCCAGCCTGTCATAAGTCACAATCATTGGCTGAACAATCCTACTTCAAGTGCACACAACCTGTTCCAACAATGCTGTTTGTCTCATTACTTACTATATTGTTTGGTACAGCCAAAAGCAGAAACAGTCACAGTGCAATCACATGCATGACTTGACTGAGTTGTGTGTTCATAAAGTGCTGGAATCTGAGATGTCTGGAGTTCCCCTGCAAGTATTACTTTCTGAGGGGCAATCATATCAATGAATGTGAAGGAACAGGACAGTATACTGTTTCAGGAAAAAACAAATGTTTCCTGAAGTGACAATCCCAACTGGTTAAAGTAATATGAAAACACCGCTTCAGTATACTCTGATAATACTTCACAATATTTCATTAAAACAGTTCTGTTCATACTAGTTACTAACATTCAACAGATGAATGGGGCAACACTGTCCCATTAAATGTACAGCATTTTCACCTCCAAGGAAAAACACTGTCCTGCACTGGGCATTTAAACTGAAATGTGCTCTGGCCACAGAAGAAACCTGGGATTAAAAAACCTGTATGCTAATGGTTAATGGACACCAATGCCCTACTGTTGCACAGTTACGCCAACGTGCACTGTTTTGCCAACATGCACTGTTTTATCGTAGTCATTTTATTAAAGTGTACTGTCATATGTTTATTACTATTTGTGTAATTCTAGAGTTCATGTCACACAGGTCAAGTTTTAAGAATACATGCCTGCTGCAACTGTAGAGTGGCTTGGGGTGCAAGGTTAAGCATTTAAGGTGACTAGCAACCATGGGACCCGTCAGCTGATGGTAAATCATTTGCACTCTTCTGAAGCCCTATGTTGCATTACACAGACACTGTCAATCAAGCAGTCTCTGGGACAGGACATTCCAACATCATCTCGTGAGTCTGGCAGCAGCAGTAGTGCCTAATTACTCTTCTTTTTCTTGTGTGTAACTACTAAATATTAGTAAAGGCTATCAGTGGAAGTCTGTGAAAGTTACACTGCATAGCCATCACACTCCCTCACTCCTTCTACGCAAAGAAGTCGGATCCACACCCTGGCCTAACAACATCTGAGATATGTCCGATCAAAATACTTTCTTTGGTGGATACAACAGAAACTTTTTTCTGGTGTCAGAAGTGGGGTAGAAAGAGGCCACAGCTTGAAGCTAGCAGTAGAAAAGGGAAGAACAAATGGCAAGGAGACAAGGAAAAAGGCAGCGACACCTACCAGATGGGAGGATCAAAAGGGAAGTGATGAAAATGGGATTCTTGAAGAGCCTTGCCCAAACGACAAACGCACGAGCCACATTTAATTAACAGGTGAGTCTTTACTCAAATCAACATGTCTGTTGAATCCACCAGTTCCAGTTCCCTGAGCGCAAAGGCTCATAGAACAAAAACAATGGATGGTGATTTTATAAGCGTGGGATAGGCACTGAAGTTAGTTCCCTATTTTAATGGTAATAAACAATAAGAACTGGCATTCATCGGCAATGTGGACATGGCATTTGCTGTTATAAATCCAGTTCAGGGAGATGTGTTGTATAAGTCTGTATTGACTCGGATAAGTGGGGAACCCCAGACTGCAATGTCACAGAAACTTACGTATCTGGGCAGAATTAAAAGAGTTTCTGAAGAACTCGTACATTGGGAAAAGGACACTAGATTTTCATGCGAGGTAGTTATTTAAAGCTAGGCGAGGGAAAGATGAAGAAATTGCGGAGTGGATTCAGAGAATCCAAATGCTGGGACTGCAGTTTTGTGAGTCTGCTCTACTCAACTGCGGTGATGGGGAGCAAGAAGGTATATTAGATTTGTCAGATAGGTTGCTGAATATCTGCTTTGTGCAAGGCTTCTCATCAGACCACATCCAAACACTAGTTTGGAGTAGAAACTATCATAATTTTTATGAGATCGCGGAGACCACTTTAGTGGAAGAGAGTGCGATTACATCAAAACAAGACCAGTATAGAGCAGAAGGGAGCACATCACCCAGGTGTGGCTCCTGTGGGAAATTGGGCCACTCAAGCAAAAATTGCTTTTTTTTTTAAGGAAGCCATCCCGTTGTGAACGTTTATGTATTTATTATATTATGCCATTGTTACACAACACATAAAACAGTCGTATTATTACAACTGGTCACATTCGGCTGCATGTTTCAGCTGTTACCCAGCCATCATCAAGCCAACAAGGAATAGTGTTAATTAAGGTACGTTCATTAGCTTTTCCAATGGGATCTCATTGGAAAAAGCTAATGAATGTACTTTAATTAACACTATTCCTTGTTGGCCTGATGATGGCTGGGTAACGGCCGAAACATGCAGCCGAATGTAACCAGTTGTAATACTACAACTGTTTTATATGTTGTGTAATTACAGCACAATATAATCAATGAAAAATGCTTTGCTAGGGAGAAAAGAGAGGCATGGGTGAATCCAGTAGTGAATAACGCGTCAGAAATAGTAGTAGTAGTATTACTTCCTTTTGGTGCAGGGAGAAAGACCCAAAACGGCCTTTATCCCCACGCAGGGGCATTTAGAGTACAGGAGACTTCCTTTTGGGCTGAAAACAGTGCCTGCTACATTCCAGAAACTAATGAACTCTGTGCTGAGCAGGCTAACTGGGACACACTGTTTTGTTTACTTAGACGTTATTGTGATATATATGCAAAATCCCTGGCAGACCACAATATTAAATTGCGTGAGGTATTGGACAGGCTGAGGATGTACCGACTGCAGCTGCAGCCAGAGAAATGCGAATTTCTCCAAATAGAAGTAAATTACTTGGGCCATCAAGTAACGGAGGCTGGGGTAAAGACAGACACCCAAAAGTGGCTGCAATTATGAGCTATCCAACACCCACCTGGGTGAAGGAGCTGAAAACATTTTGCAGGATGATGAGTTAATTTCACAGGTTTATACCGAGCTGCAGCAGGATTGCTTTCCCCCTACACAAACTGTTGAAAAAGGATGTTAAATTTGAATGGAAGCCAGAGCAGGAGCACATGTTCCAACACTTGAAAGCTAAATTAACTAGCCAGCCTATTCTCCAGTACCCGGATTTTACTAAACAATTTATGCTTACCACAGATGCCAGTAACACAGGCCTGGGGGCAGTGTTGTCCCAAGGCCCACTGGGGAAAGATATGCCAGTTGATTATGCTAGTAGGAGTTTCAATAAAGCAGAGATTAACTATACTACCAGTGAGAAGGAACAGCTAGCAACAATGTGGGCAACTAGGTACTTTCGAGCTTACCTGTACAGAAGACGCTTTAAAATTGTAACCGACCACAAACCTTTAACTAGGGTAACGAACATTAAAGGCCCGGGTTCTTAACTCCTCAGATGGAGGATCCAATTAGAGGAGTTTGCTTATGAGATAACCTACAAAAGGGGATCCCAAAACATGAACGCCAATGCCTTGGGTAGAAGAGGCAGTGTTACCGCTGAAGCTAAGGGCAATACAAAGTTGGATGAGGAGACCAAAAGGCAAATTCTGCATGAATTCCACGATGCACCAGTGGGAGGGCACCGAGGCATGAACAAAATGTTCCAGACCATTAAATCTCAATGCACATGGTTCAACATGAGGTGAGACATAGAAGAGTATGTGAAACAATGTAAAGTTGCCAGGTGAATAAGATGCTAAAACCGAAAGGGAGAGCACCTATGGAAATAATGTCTACTGCTAACCACCCTTTTGACAAATGTTATCTGAACATTGTAGGACAACTTCCCCCTTCTGCCACAGGTAACAGATACATCCTAACCCTTCAGTATGATCTGAGCAGTATGTGGTAGCAACCCTGATTAGCCAACAGGATGGTGAGACTGTGGTTAGGTCTTTGTTTCACAGGTTGTATTAAAATGTGGAACCCCTAGCATAGTGCAGACTGACCAAGGTGCTAATTTTGTTAGCGAAGTGTTGAAAAACACATGCAAATTGTTGAAAATAAAGAAAATTCAGTCCACAGCCTTTCACCTGGAATCACAGGGGAGTACTGAAACTAGTCACCGAGTACTTGCCCAGTATCTTCCGCACTACGTGAAAGAGAACCAGACGAACTGGGATGAATGGGCGCCCTTTGCTGTCTGCATGTATAACACCTCCGAGCATTCAGCCACAGGATACACTCTCTTTGAATTGGTGTTTGGACACCCCTCTTCCCTACCATCTGCTCTGACAAGTAAGCCATCCCCTCAATACAACTAAGATGATTACGTGTCTGAACTGAAGGCGCACTTACAGACAGCTCACCATGTAGCTAAGAAGAACCTGATAGCTAGTAAGGTTCGAAGCAAAGACTACTATGATAAATGAACCGAGGAGATGAAAACTGAAATGGGAGACAAAGTTTTACTTTACGATGAGACAGTGCAGTGGGGTAGATCTCGAAAATTGAGCTCCCAATGGATAGGACCATATGAAGTGGTAGAATTAAATAAAATGAATGATATAATTAGGAAGGGACATAAGCTGATAAAGGTGCACGTGAACCAATTAAAACCCTTCTACT
>Ga0209755_10008564_pt1 | contig 10927 bp, 6 predicted proteins | sample TergutCo191P1_FD_187301 | JGI IMG/M metagenome (GOLD analysis project Ga0209755, IMG submission 187301) | Cornitermes sp. P1 segment gut microbial communities from Petit-Saut dam, French Guiana - Co191P1 (SPAdes) (version 2) | ecosystem: Host-associated > Arthropoda: Insects > Digestive system >... | reverse complement strand
ACAGACTTACACACTTTAAAAAGAGGGTAAAGAAGTGACATTTTTGAAATGTGACAAATTTTTCCTTGTGGAAATTAAACACAATGAGACAGGAGTGGTGGAAGAATACTGCTAGGTGATAACACAAGCTACCACTTGTGCTATGCTGCAACCAGTCAGTTTCTAGTGTGTTGAACTTTAGATTTCACCTGTACTCAATTACATACACATACTTACATCATATTTATTTGAATGCAAGACAAGGGATTTTAACTTCACTTCGGTGCTAAAGTATGTGAGGTCATCTTAAATTTGCATATGAAGTGCTGAAGAGGAACATACCAAGGCCTGCCTTGCCAAATTATTGTGTATAGGTGGAACACAGGACAGATGATGGGTTAACAGTAGTAATTCTCATTTGTGGGCTTCTGGGTCATTTCTTATTCCATCAAAATGTCAGGCCACATAGAAAAGATGGCTACATTGGTGACCTGCATTATGAATGGAACCAGGCAAAGTTATGATGCCAGATTTTACTAATGATTATGAACTAAACTGAGAAAACAAATAATTGCAATGCAGGAAGAAAGGTCATTGTTGTGGAAGCAAATGATCGTAGGTGGAAGAAGAAAAACAGAATCTGATAAATGCAAACTCCACCCAAAAACCTTTCAGTGGCCCAGTTACCAAGAATTATAAAAGAAAACTCTTGAGGAGAAAAACTGGAGTGTCAGTTACGTGTGAGACAATAAAATATAAAGCATGGAAACTTGCCACATCACACAATACGCAGCATCATTTTAAGGCCAGAACAGGTTGGTGTGTGTGGAAAAGAACGGGTTTTTTCTTTGCTTAGCCAGAAATGGCCAGCGGATTTTGAGAAGCTTGTTGCTTTCCTGTGATGTGACTGGACTTTGAAAAGCAAACAGTTATCTTTCTGAGCCAAATGGAAAATGCCAGTGTAGTCTGATGTGCCATCCAATGACACTGTCGACGATGGGGTGATATATGTGGTGATTAAAACATCAAATTATGAAAAGATAGGCGCAACTTTTTTTTATTGGTGGTATTAGCAGATGGTAGACCATACATGATTCTGAATCACAAAACAGTACCTAGGGAGCAACTACTTAGATAAATGATTATCAGATGTCAACCTAAAAGGTTAGATGACTATTGAACTTATGAAGGATTGGTTGTTGGTGATATGGAACATAGGGCCAGGGGTACTCCTGAGAAAACAGGAAATGCTGGTCTTGGATGCATTTAAGACACAATGAACAACAGAAATAAAAGCTGCAATTACTGGTAATTGCATGAACACAGACATTGTGGTCATACTTGGATGGATGACCTCACAACTGCAAGGGCTAGATGTCAGGGTGAACAAACACTCAAGCAGCTGTACAGTGAGGGGCTGTTGACAGAGAACTGTGCTTTGACCCCAACTGGAATAATCAAGAAGCCCTGTGTGACTTCTTTGGCAGTGGATCAAAACAGCATGGCAGTGCATCTCACCAGTAGTGATTGTGAAGGGTTTCAAAAGTGCCATATATCCAGTAAATGGGTGGGACTGATGATGATATGCTGTGGAATGACAGTGTAGAGGATGGGAATGTTAGCAGTATGTGTGAGGAAGGTGAATACCTGACTGTGAAGGTCGAGAGTGACACTGATTGGTAATGGTAGATAGAATCTGACATGCTTTGTGCATTAAGTGTATGAAATTAATTGTATAATGTTTTTCCTTAGAAGACTTTTATATCGGAGACACCTTTGATTAGGGTTGTCTTGCGTGTGGATAAATATGGTATATGGTTCATCATACTGAACTGAATTGCATTTATTTACATTCCATAAATCCAAAATGGGTTAATACCTTTGGATACAAACAATTTATAGTAAATTATTACATACAGTAGTTTGTTAGTACTATAAACTACTGGTTTAAAAGTAATAAAATATTAACAAGCTCTATTTGCATTAAAATATTCATCTACAGAGTAGAAGGAATGAGCAAGTAGATAATTTTTTAATGAAGATTTAAATTATTTATTATTATCAATCAGATTTTTGATACTTGGTGGAAGATATATATTTATTCCAAGCACAAAATTTGACTTGTACTGGACCTCCCTGAGCATTACTATTGTGAAGTCAGGGAGTGTCTGCATGCCATCTCCATATGGGACAATGGCAATACAGTTTGAACAGCTGGGAACACATGGTCTATTTAAAACCCATTCAAGTAATAGTTTAGCACCCAAATATTTATGACTCAAGGGGTAATTTCTGTTTGTTTTGTAGACATGTCCTGTCGTTCTCGGCTTGCTGTACTGAATGAAAAGCTGACAACATTAGAAAGGAGAGTGGAATATCTTGAAGCACGTGTAAGTATAATAATATGTAGGGATCAAAACATATAGTTAGCTGGTTTTTGGTAGTGGTTTAAAATTTCTGGCTGGCAACTAGTTGTATAGTCATTTGTAAAATGACTTTTAGAATGGTTACACTGTCAGTGAATTACGTTCTGTATGGTGCTGGACAGAACACTGGTCACAAGCACTAACAGTATGTTCAGTAAATCTGCTGTCCGAATAGTGGCTCAGAATTTTTTATTTCTGTTCACCATAATTCTCGTATTAAATATTTGAATGCCCTCTTGTATCTTAATACTACTACGTATTTCAGCCATACAGTACTTATATCCTTATGCATTTCAGTATAGCCATCATCAGGTGAGAGTGTGTGGGTGTGAAGTTCACTTAGGGCATTTCTTCACCATAAACATTCTGCTTGTTAAAATTCACACTAATTAAAATTAAAATGTTAAATACTAAAAGGATGTAGATATCTCTTATGGGATGTTGATCTTGAAATGTTTATTAATATTCACAGTTTGTTTCTTGATTATGTTTTTGGTCATGGAAACATCAGCATCATGCTATATAGAATGTATTGAAATAAATTGAAAGTAAATAGTGCATCCTTTTGGATCTTACTGTACAGACATAAAATGTCCTATACACCTTGACAGCACACATTTTCTTCAACCACATTGTCAAGGATTATCTGTGTAGACTGCACATCACCGAAATCTCAGAATTATACAAATATGATTTTGTATTGAATTATTACTCTGAAATGTTACAGGGGTGAACTAGAAAGTTTAGTGTTTGCATGTACCAGACTGACTATGTGGTGTGTGCTTTAAGTTATGAATCATCCATGACTTAATCCCACTGCAATTTGTGTATATAAGATATCCATTTCTTCATTGTCTTGCATTGGAGTCTTCTTTCTGTTTGTTCTCTTGCTCTCTCTCTCTCTCTCTCTCTCTCATTAGATACTTGGGATAATCAGTGTGTTATTCGGCAATATAATTCTCACTGGCATTCGACGAATTCCTATAATGGACAGCAATCCTGAAGTGTATCAACATTCTACACTTCAGTATTGTTCTGCTGATATATGCACTGCATTACTAATTTTCTTCCATATTGAAACCATATATCCTAAATATGTGTCATAGGACTGTAAGTATAAAAAAAGTATAATGACTTCAGGTTCTTGTAGCAATGTATGTTAAGACTACATTCTTCTGGAATGGAATACCATGTAGTATGACAGATACCAGCATTTCAGAGAAACATATTGCCTCCATGTCCAGGGTACTCGAAAGATGCAAGCAACAATGGTACCCCCACACCAGACTCCAGAATACCACAGCGTTAAACATACAGCAGTTTTGACTTGGGTAAAGATCACAAATATTAAATTTACAGCTTGCCATTTGTATTATAAAACCACACTGATAATATAAATATACTGTACAGAAGAGCTCAGAATTCAGTGGTAACTCAGCTGTCAGCATATTACATGAGCAAACTTGGCCAAAGGTTTACAACTTGGTATTCTGAAAGTATGTCTTGTGGGGAGTTCCACATGTTGTAGAGGACTAAAACTTTTGCCTGCTTCCTGAAACTACAAACAGAAATAAAGCATGTTTTAAGAAGACACGTTCAGGATACATGACAATATACTTTGTTTTTTAATTAATTACTTCTGCACCAGTCATCTTACTTGTGAGTAATAAGCTGCTGTGTTTTTCTTTAGAGTATGAATCCTTCCACCCAGTATATTAACATCAGCAGTGTAAACCAGAAGCTGATTTGTACCTTTTAATTTAAAGCCCTCCTTGTTTGCCTGAACCTTTCTAATGGCATATTCTAAAGCAAAGTTGAAAAGCAGTAGCAATAAAACATCTTGTTTCAGACTATTTGTAATAGGAGACATGCCTACATGGACTGTACCACAGGTTTCATTTAAACACATTTTATTAACCTTACTAGTTTGTTATGGATACCCAACTCAATGGGAATATATACCATGAACTTCCTCCTACCTGAGTCATGGGCTTTCTTAAAGTCCATAAATAGCTGACACACAGCTTCACTGAATTCCCATTTTTTTTTAAGTATTTGACAAATGCAGAATATATGATGAGTGATGACCTGTTACACCAAAATCCACATTGATCGAGTCAGCCTTGACAGTAGTATGTACCACAGGTTCAGTCTAAGCCAGAAGCCTTTGTCAGTGGTTCAAAATGTGGTATGTTTTTATGACAAGAAGTTGTTACCACCTTGCCTGACCCCCCAGCTGGAGGACCACTCCTCGTATGCCCGGGACTGCTTATTCAATATAGTCGCAGTGATCCTCCATTTGGAGGTTGTTCCTCCTTCCACAACATTAGGATGCATCATACTGGTGTGACATAGACCCATTTATGTGGAGGGAACATAAATATATACAGTTAACATTAACAAGTGAAGTTGCTGTCTTAGTTTATAAAACACTTGATTTCTATTTTCAGGTTACAAAAGGAGAGACACTGACATAGGCTGAACAAGGATAGGCACTCTGCTGGAAGTGTACATTTATGGTTATCCATCTTTTAGCAATGTTCATTCTTCCAAGTATCTGTGATGTTAATTTTTGTTTATAAACACAAAATTTTGATTATAGGTACTTACAGCATTGCTGTGCTGAAGATAAAAGTCTTCTGGGATGATACTTTGTGTTAATGGGTAAATAGTTCCTGATATTTTGAAGTATCAAAATGCCTTCATCTTGAGAATTATGCAGTCCCAGAAGTGTGTCCAACAAGATGCAGGCACTGCCATTCTTAAAAACATCACAAACTATTTACCAAACATCACTGTGTAACATCATATAAGACTTGTATCTTGACTGATATAACTACTGAAACACACTGGAACCTGCTTAAATGGACTTTGTTTAAAAACTTTTCCCACCTATGACATTCGGGCAATATAGTACTACAATCTCCCATACACTTACCATGTTGCCTGTTCAATATGTTCCTTGCTTAAAATGTATTTAACCTACAAAAAATGAAAAAGTTCATGACACAGTGAATTTCTCAACCATTTTAATAAGTAATGTGCATCAGAATCTTAGCAATTTCCCAAAGTTCCTATTTGTTTAATCTGTTTGTAACATACAGTGACAAAATACCACCATCAGGATGTAAAGTTTAATCTTGAGGGTTGTTTCCACTAGAGATTATAGGTAAAGATAAGAATCTCAACATTTAATCCATGGAAATGTGTGGCAGAAAGTGACATCACATTCCTACTATGCTTCCACCTATTTTCACACAGCGTGATAGAATGTCATGGTATGCATGTGATCTACACATAAGGAAAGGTGGCTTTACCTGTTTAGAGACCTACGCTCAGAAAGTGAACACATGTTGGAAACCACCTGTACACATTCATTTTATATATTTAGGCAACAAGGAACTTCACTGAATTTTTAAGACAAGCTGGATAATCTGTTTTATTTTCCACAGATGTCATTTTTTCATTGCATTTTTTTCTGTTCAAATCATACTTTTTTTCTTCATAAGCCATGTCCTAAAATTTGGATACCTACCCTAGTATGATGAAAATGTGCTGTAATTGTAGCTGTTTAACTTAAATGTCAATGATTTCAAGCATTCTGTATGCAAAATGTAAGAACACTGTGTGTTTGCTTCATATTGTTTATGTGTCTACAGTTTCATCCTGTAGGGGCACTAATTATTGAACATGTGATCAGAATGGCAAATACATAAAAAACCAGCACAGACAATAAGCTAATGTCAATTCAGGAGATGCTGGACAATTCTAAATAAGGCGAAATGCAACTTAAAATATGAAGCAGTACTCAGTCTGTTATTAACAGCTGAACCAGGAAAAGGGATGGAAACAACAATATATAGTACGGTAGAATCCATATTTAAGGGAGAGTGTCAACATTAAGACACTTATCTACCACTGTTGCTCATAAAAATATGTCTTGTGTTCAAGAATATGTCAGAATCACAAAAATGTTATGGTGAAATTGCATCATTCAATGCAGAATTTATGTGCAATAATACTGTAGTCAAGGCAGTGTCAATGTCAATACAGAATTACAAATATCATTTTCAGGCCTACCTTTTTAAGACATTTTTCCACTTAAGCCTAATTTGTTGAATTTTTCCACAAACATCTTAGGAGGGTTTCACTGTAAATTACTGTTTAAGATTATGGTTTTCTGGCATGTGATACCATTCAGCTTGGCACATAGGTACTAACATTTTGAACTTGCTGCTTTGGTTACTACAGGTTTCTCCAAGATGTCATATATATTTAACAATTTAAATGCTGCAACGGATCATAATTTTAATATTCATCTCACATCACAAGTTCAGCTATGTCACATAATCTGCCCTTCACTTAGGCTCGCTCGCAACACACTAGAGTTAAAATCTGTGACATTGGCAATTTACAATGGTGTAAGAAACTGATGCTATTACAAAGACTCATTACTGGCACTTCAGAATCTGGAAATATATACACCACTCCAACAACAAAAAGTAATCTTATTGTAGCTGGCAAAAGACAAGAGGTGTACAGTGTATGCAGTATATACACTTAAGGTGAATCACATCAGATTTGAAATAATTACAGGGAATGCCATGAAGGTGATAGGTGGAATCATCATTTGTGAGGTACTGCAGCTGTATGGTCTAGTAATAATTGTAATTCTATTTGGAACTAACCTCAAGTATTTCTGTGTTCTGTTTTTTCACCACTGGAGCACAGTTCCTTGAAAAATTTATAATACATTTTATTACTCTTAAAACACAAAAGCCATTAAAACCCAGCACAAGCACAACACCTTGCAGTTATGCTTGCGCACTACAGCAAGAGATGCTTTGTGGTAGAATGGATAAGGGTTATGTGCACACCAGAAAAAAAAAGTATCATAATCTGAATATCAAAAGCAGTACTGAATAATTCATTCAGTAGTTACATTATACTGTTGAGTACATATGTGATGGTGTCAATCATCCATACTTCTCAACCATTAGGGATGCTTCTGCCATGGAACCTTGGCTGAGCCCATTTGATGAAGATAATATCTGTCTTCAGAAACAGCAGAGAGGACCTGGTTTTGTAAGACTGGAAAATGCCCAGTAAATGTGCCCACTTAAGAATGCACCTTCATCACAAACCTTTTGATGTAATAAGTATAGAACTTATGCATGTACCAGTGTGGCATACAACCAGCTGCAGTGTCAACATTCCGTCTTTCCCTTTGCTGGCCCAGTGGCGGTCACACCTGTCTCTCCAGATTCTAGCTGTTTAAGCAGTCGGAAAAGTGCTGCTGCCTCACGAATCCGGCTGAATTCTATGCAGAAGGCCTGAACTTCAATAAACAGCTCCTGTAAATGAATTAATTGTATGCTAATGTGGAATGACTGTATCTTGCATTTGTTTGCAAACAGTGATATAATGTATAGTTGTCATCTTGTGGACCTTCCTAACCAGTGTGACACCATATCTGTGAAAGCATTCAGTACACATTTTACACTGCAAGATGTGGTGTCATGATTTGTCATCATCTTGTTACTGTGCATTTCTGTGAAAAATGACTTGTTATCATCTCTCTACTCTGTGAACCATGACTTGCATCATCTTGTGACTGTGTACTACAGTGAACCATGACATGTGTCGTCTTGCTGCTGTGTACTTCTGCAAACCACAACAGCCTACTACTGTGCAGTTTTTCAAACCATTACTTTTTCAATTTAATACTGAAACAGCAACTTAAAGACAAATGAAATGAAACTAATGTTTATACAAACAGTGCTTTTTGAATTAATACTGTAGTCTCCTGGGTTGTAACGTAATGTAGTCTTGTAGGGGTATACTGCTGTTTCAGAGTCCTTCAGAGTCATCTTCAGGGTTGACTGAGTTGAAGAACAGATCCCAGTTTGACACCAAAGTGAGTAAGGTGAGGAAACAGCTGCATTATGCATAACAGTTTCTGGGAATGTGGCCAATCACAAACATAGGATGAGAACAAGGGGATAGATTCTGGTCTGACCAAAAGGAAACAGAAAATGTGGTAAACCAGGAAACAGAACGAACCTTGTCTGGGCCACATTTGAGAACTGAGAACAAGAAGCAGAGACAAAAATACATACAACCCTATTCATGCCCCCATGGACATGCTAAGAATTACTTAATGAGGTGACAGGTTGAAGAGTGTCATCTCGAAGTGGCAAGACCAACTTATCCTTGGAGAAAACCTGTTCCCTTTCATCTAGGAAATGAGTAAGCCACTTCCATGAACTCCTCAGGGAGAACCCATCCTCCTAGTTCCTGTTGTTAGGGTGCAACTCCATCTGTAGCAGTAGTTTAATCTAATATCAAAAGTGGGGTCTACACTACCAGCCCTTGACAGATTAAGTATGGAACAGTGGTGGAATGGTATTGGTGGGGGAAAAGACAAGTGCTTAAAGACAATCAGGCCCATACACCACTTGTGAAAATTAAGCGCAAGTCTCCATGAGTAGCTGACATATAACTCTTATGCTCTGCATTTAAGTCTTCACAAAGCATCAATGTGGAAGCCGTGGAGGCCAATTATGACTAAATGCATGTGTTGCTGCATGGCTGTAAGCCATGGTGTTAGTGGTGATAAACCACAGAAAACAGTAACAAAATCAGTGGTTTCCTGGTATCATAGACCCCTTACAAAATAACACTAATTCTGCAAACCTCCTCCCCAAAACTGTCTCAATTTGTAGATCCCAACATGGGAAGTTATTAAGTTAATATAATAATTCATTACAGAAACTGTAACTTTCCTAGCAGTCATGACAAAACTGAGATTATGCAAAACCTGAGGGGTAGGGAACCTTAATGCTGTTGAGAAACACTGCATTACACCATTATTCCAGGTGAACAGATTTTTAAGAGATTAAAAATATTTGTTATACAATTTTTTTCTTGTAATTTATAATTGGAAGACAAAAATAATCTCATGGATCCTCTGGCCAGGCCTGAGGGTCTGCAGGCAACACTTTAATAACCACCGGGCCAATTGCCTGTGCTATGACATGGCCTAATGCTTTAAAATTAGTGTTAATAAAGCAGGAAAACACATTTTTCACAATTCAGTGCTATGTTTTGGTTTCTTCAGCAAACATGGAAACCCAAAAATGGATTATCATGACATCCCACTTACAATGAAATAGGGTAAGGTTGCCTTAGTCCATGATCTGTTTTACTCTTCAGTATTTTATGTAATGTATTACACGTTATAAGTAAATATAAGCTTTTATTGTTAATGATGAATATTGATAAACATGTCTTAGGTTCCAAGATGAATCATTCCTCTATTTTCATGAACTGCTGTTTAACAAATTTGAATGCGAAAGGTTCCCAAACGTACGATAAGATTTGTAGCAATACTAAAGTGTATAATATTGACTACGTTAAATATACTGAATTTCTTTTGCAAACTAATGTTTTATTGTAATTAAAGTATATATAAAATAGGGCCTCTGGTGATGTGGAGTAATTACATCACATCTGGAATAGGGGTAGAGTACAATGTAGTAAGTATGTTCACAGTGTGAGGACACAAACAAACATCTACATTAAAAACATCAGCAAGGTTTACACAGCGGTTATGATACCACAGCAGACTGAAGCAACAATTAATTCATTTTGCTCCTGTGCTCTATTTTAAGTAGTATGTACAATCCCATCTGCATAAACAGCAACTACAGTTATCATCATTCTCTCTTGCCTTGTCAAAATTTTGTTTCCTGACTCACCAGAATTTACTGAAGGGGAAATTGTGTGGCAGGCCACAGTGCAGTGACAACAGTCTGAATCACGCTCGTGGTTCACTATGAGGACACAGTGTGGACTTCAGCAGTGAGGCATATACTGTATGTATAATATGGGGTCATCTTCCTGACTATTTTCATTCCAATATGCAGAAACTCTATAGGGGACTCTTGGCTCAGAAGTGACAGCATTTCTATTGAAAGGACTAATCCCTGATTACCATGTGTTCCTCTTTCAAGACTGCTGGTATCCAGCTCTCTGCATAACTGGACCTGAACAGTAAATAAGTCATAATGCCAAGTGACTCTCCGGGTTCTTTCTCATGTGTACACCTAGCTACAGGTAGCTTTGAAGTAGCCACAAACAGTAACACCCAGAGGCATAAGCACATGATTTGTATATGATAGTAAAGTCAGCACCACTATGGCTTTCTTCAAATAACTGTAAAATGTTCGGTGAGACATAGTAGGTGAGAGTCAACAAGCAAGAAAACTAGCCAAGCTGTAGGTTACTGGATATCATGAAGATTTCACTAGGCCAGAGCCTTTCAGACTCCGGGTACAAGCATGTAAGTGGGCACCATCTCTCACAGCTGGAATGTTCTGAACTTCTTTCAACATTATTAGGATGCCCCAGGATTTTCCAGCAGTATTTGTGCAGCACAGGACAGATATAAAGCCTTACTCTGCATAAACACATTGAGATATATATATATATATGTTCCCTCCCTGCCAACTATTTCCAAT
>Ga0209755_10008563_pt1 | contig 10927 bp, 8 predicted proteins | sample TergutCo191P1_FD_187301 | JGI IMG/M metagenome (GOLD analysis project Ga0209755, IMG submission 187301) | Cornitermes sp. P1 segment gut microbial communities from Petit-Saut dam, French Guiana - Co191P1 (SPAdes) (version 2) | ecosystem: Host-associated > Arthropoda: Insects > Digestive system >... | reverse complement strand
TGTCTGACCCTTGATGTTGTCAGACTTTGCTGTGAGTATGATAATGTTTTGGAGCTGGGGTAGCATAGCTAGTATAGTGACTAGTCTATGGGCTGGTCAATCAGCAGTTTCAATCCTGGTGGGGGTGGGTGATTTTTGTCCTCTCCAAAATGTCCAGACTGGCTCTAGGGTCCACACAGCCTGCTCTTCAGTGGTTACCAGGGGCTCTTTCGCCAAGGGTAAAGAGGTTGACCACTCACCTCTATCTAGTGCTGCGGTTAAGAATGAGTGGAATTGTACCTCTGCTCCCCCCATATGCCTTCATGCATGGACAGGAACAGCATAACCAGTTATGGTTTGTGGAGAGGGTATGTTATGTGCGACAGGGAGTTCTAGCCATGGCAAATGACTTTTGAACTAATGTGAAGAATGACCACCGGATTTTATTGTGAATGTTGATAGCCATGCAGGATGATCTGTTGGACCTGATAGCTGGCATGCAGAGTAAGCGGATGGATGAACAGCGCGTCGCGTTGCCCCACTTGCCTGGACTGCATCCTCCCACACAATCACAGATGCTGCAGAGGCTGTCTGCCGCAGGCCGAGGTGCTGATGGAAACACTGCTCCAGATGATACATTCTTGGAAATGCTGATGAGGTGTCAGGTGTGTCCTGCCTTCACTTATGCTTGTACCAGAAAATTGTATTACATTAAAAAGATCTTCGGTATCGTGTTGGTATTTAAGCCAAAACAAATGAGATATGAGTAATGTAAAGTGCATTATTATCACTTAAAATTTATTTTAATTGATAATAATGTGTTTTAACTCTTCACATGCACACGTTTGACAGAAATTGTTATATTCTTTATTCCTTCATATACATCCCCCCTGAAGACGGCCTTTTTGAGGCTGAAACATGTACCACTGTGATCAAAAAGTATGGTGAATGCTGCTCCGAGTTCGATCCGATGGAAAGGCAGGGATCTTCAATACAGGAAGTGGCGCGTTGAACCTTAGTAACAATGTGTGACAAGTTTCAACTTGTTCGGTGCAGTCAGTCAGTTGTGAGCCACAGTTTGAGAGAAGGTGTGTTTTAAAGTGTGCTGTAAATCGTGGATCACAGACAATGCATTAACATGAAATTTTGTTTCAAACTGCAAAAAAAGTGCTAAAGAAACACACGGAATGTTAAAATTAGTTTATGATTTTGCTGCAGTGACCATGAAGATGGTTTACAAATGGTTCAAGCAATTTTGTAGTGGCTGTGAATCGGTTGAAGATGAGGAGAGTTTGGGACATCCTTCAGCATCAGAAACCCAAGAGAATGTCGATAGAGTAAGTGAAATGTTTCGATCAAACAGGCGATTGACTATTAGGGAAATTTCTGAAGATCTGAACATCTCTTATGGTTCTGTTCAAAACATTTTAACAACAGATTTGAACATGAGGCAAGTGAGTGCGAAATTTGTTCCACATGTTTTGACGGTCAAACAAAAGCAACAGCGTTAGTCAATTTCATTGGAATTGTGCGATCGTGCTGCTTCAGATTCCAGCTTTTAGGAAATGTCATCACGGGAGATGAAACTTGGGTCTATGGTTATGATCTTGAGACCAGGGTTCAGAGTTCTGAATGGAAATCACCCAGTTCTTCTCGTGCGAAAAAAGTGTGTCAATCGAGATCCAACATCAAGGTGGTGATGATTGTGTTTTTCGACCTTGATGGAATTGTGCGAGCTGTGTTTGTATCCAGGGAACACTACGGTGAACTCTGAATATTATAAGGGCTTTTTAGAGCGTTTAAGAAATGATGTGCATAGAAAACGACCTGAGAAATGGGCAAAAGGTTTCATCCTCCATCATGACAATGCTCCGTGTCACACGTCACTTCTGGTACGGCAATTTCTGTCAAAAATATCACGGTATGTTCTTATCCACCTTATTGACCGGATCTGGCACCGTGTGACTTCTGACTCTTCCCCAAAGTCAAAATGACCAAGAAAGGTAAATGTTTTAAATCGGTTCAGGACATCGAGGCAGCCACTACAGCGCAACTAAAGACATTCACGAAAGAGGACTTCCAGGACTGCTTCAGAAAGTGGCAAGAATGATGGGATAAGTGTGTTCGAAGCGAGGGGGAGTTTTAGGAGGGGGAGTAATGGAAACGTGTCATTTACTGTAATAAATTTTTCTGTGTTTAACCCTTTGGCCCTGAAGCTGGACATTTACAGTTTAGCACGCCACTTATGTACAATGTGAATATTTTATGAACCAAGAAGGGTAACATTAGGAAATACACAACATTTTGTGGCGGAATAAATGAAGATGGTGAAAGTCTAAAAAAATAATGAAATAATATATTTGTTGACTAAATATATAAAAAGTGCACTCTGGGGAGTAGCAGTATGCCTGTCCTATGTATAGGATGCATGGTGTGTAAAGGCTAAACATTCACTGTATTTTTTGATCACAGTGGTAGGACGGTCATCGTAAATGACAAATGATTATTTATTATTGATGATGCAATTTGTTGGAAGTAAATACTAATATATTCAGTTTATTTTATGGCATATGGATTACATTAAATCAATTTTAATATTATCATCCTAACTGTGCCTTCTCTCCTGAGTGGACTTTTCAGGAGTTTCTTACTAAATGTTTATGTATATATATATATATATTTCCCAGTTTACTGTCATACACAGCACCATATATAAGTTGATTAGGCAACAGTTTTGGCTTATTACAAGCCATCATCAGGCTTCATTAGGAATCGTTCAATAAAAAAATTTCTTAAAGAAGACCTGATGATGTCTTATAATAAGCCAAAAGTTGTTACCTAATCAACTTACATATGGTGTTGTGTATGTATACTGGGAAATATATATATATTTGGTCAACAGCACAAGAAGGATGAGTCACCTTAAAAAGGATGCATTGCTCTTCTGTCATGAGAGGATTTTTTGTTATGTGAGACTCGCTGAACATTGTCAGACAGTTCCAGTTTTCAGCTGTACTTGTCTGTAATATGATTCAGTTTACTTAAGCTGCTAAGTAAATAGGCTGTAGTTAACATGAATAACTTGTCTACTGATTTTTGGAGCATGCCCTCTCCAGTTTTCATACTGTATGTTGCCGGGTATGAGATACCATATGAATGGTTGCCATGTCGAGGATTCTGTTCTTCTGGGATGTTAACGTTGTGTGGCATATTTAACATATTTCAACATATGGAAGGAACCTAGTGCCTTTGCCTTCAAGGGTGTGGACTCCTCTAAAACTCAGTATTCTCGCATAACTCAACATTTCGTCAAAACATAAGGACCTGTTAACCCCGCAACATAGTGTAACATAACAGAAGACCAGAGACCTCAAGTTCATCACTGTGGGAACCTAAGGTCTGGCATTTGGCATGTTGTTCAATTGCGACATGAAATGTGATGTGTCACATGATATGTGACCCAAGTGTTTGTTTGTAGGGGTCACGTTTGGAGGACCAGAGGAGCTCTCTTCCTGTAGACACAGACACAGATGCGGAGACACGCCCACCCACACATGGGCCAACTGTCCCGGATGAAGACTTTTTCTCTCTGATCATGCGCTTGCAGTCTGGCCGCATGGAGGACCAGCGTGCCACGGTGCCACCTGTTGGTGAGAATCGGCTCAGCAGTGCCAACAAAACTGCTGGTAGAAAGGATAAGAAGAAATGATTAATGTTTTCTGCACCCAGCTCTATTGACTATTAGGGCAGCAGGAGCTATGGTGCAGTACCATGTGAAAATACATCATGAATTTTAATTCACATTCGAGAGCAATCCGAAGGCATATTATTCACTGGTATCACTGAGTTGCAACTTCCTGGTACGCGGAGTCATAGTTATACCCAGCTGTATTGAGATCTGTAATCTTTCAAAAACCTGCTCTTCCTCTGATACTGTACACCATGGCTATTAGGTTGCTGTCTTGAGTGGGCCAACTTGGGTAGGTTGATGGTTAGTGTAGGCAAAATGCCAATGGTTCACAGTTTGTGCAGGCCAAACACATATGGTTCACAGTTTGTGTAGGTCAAACACATTTGGTTCACAGTTTGTGTAGGTCAAACACCTTTGGCTTTAAAATTTCTTGTGCCAGATATATTTAGAATCTAAAATTGAACTTCAAAACATTTTAATGACATTTATGTTTGGGAATATTGACTATTTTATGAAACCACATACAGAAGAAGATTCATGACTCCTTTTTTTGGTCCACATGTGGAACAGAGGAAGGAGTCTTGTGATGTACTAGAATAAATAGCCTTGCTGTACACAGTGACTGCCATATGTTGATACCAAGGAACCTGGCACCCAGTTGTGTGGACTGAGCAAATGAGAAACATCCCATTGTTTGTCCATTGCTTCACAACTAGTGTAGCTGTAGTTGTGTGTGGTTATTTCTTACCATCTTGGTGTATGTCAAGAGTACTCTGATGATGTAGTTTAACTCTCAGTAATGCTTAGTCACTGGAAACTGGATGCAGCAGGTTCTCCTCATTATACGTGCCGTACGTTAACTTCGTTATATTTGCAGACGATACGAGGGCGGGCTGATAAGTTTTGCCTCCACTTAAATAGAAAATGAATGGGAAAAGATATTTTAATGAAACAAAAAAAGAAATATGCCTACATCAATTATTTTCAAAGCTGCATAATGTTTTTTTACAAAATCACTACGCACTTCAGTACACTTCTGCAAATGCTGCGCTAGTTTTTGAAATCCATCCTTAAAAAAATTGGTGGTTTGTTTTTGAAACCATTTCCTCACTGCAGATGTCACCTCTTCATCATAGCTGAAGCAATGGCCCTTCAAGTGTTACTTTAGTTTGGGAACAGGTGGAAATCACTTGGAGCCAGATCTGGGCTGTACGGTGGATGCGGCTGCACTGAAAACTCCGGGCGCTGAATTGCATCTCTTGTTGCTGCACTTGTGTGAGGCCTGGCGTTGTCACGTTGAAGAAGTGTTTTGTTTCTTATTCTGGTCCGTTCAATTCTTCTTTTTAATGCAGTAAGAGTTCCAGTGTAACGTTGGGAGTTTATTGTTGTTTCTTTTCCAAGAAAGTCTGCAAGAACAACACATTCTGAATTCCAAAAACAGTCAACATGACCATTCCAGCCAAGGCCTGTGTTTTGAATTTTTTCGGCTGAGGTGATTCCTTATGGTGGTATTCCATGGACTGCCTTTTGTTCTGAGGGTAATAATGATGGACCCAAGTTTCATCACTTGTAATGATCTTTAAGAAGTCCTCACCTTCCCTTTCAAAACGTTCCAGGAGTTTCTGAGAAAGCCAAACTCTTTCAGCTTTCATTTCATCAGACAGCATGCGCGGTACCCATCTGGCACAATCTTTTCAGAATCCAAGAACACCAATAATGTGTCCCACTCTCTCCTTAGAAATTCCTAAAGCAACGGCAGTTTCTTTTTGTTTGATGCAACGATTTCTGCGGATCATTTCTTCAACGTGATCTTGATGACGCTGATCACTTGCAGTCACAGGCCTTCCACTTCTTGTTTTGTCACTCAAATCTGCGTGCCTCAGTTCTCCATCTTTGAACCGTCTTACCCAGCATCTTACTGTACTCACATCAACACACTGATCACCATAAACGGCTTGCATTTATCTGTGAATTTCAGTTGGAGGAACTTTTTCCGCGGTTAAGAATTCAATAACAGCACGCTGTTTGAACCGAATGTCTGATAACTCTTCCATTTCGATGTGCACTGGGTGAGCACTGTAAGCATCTGTGTGTTCAAGGTGAAGTGTGGTGGAAGAGAGATACCATGCGACTACACAGAACCGGTTTTATCCAGATATGTCTAATGTAAATAAAAATATTACAGTGGAGGCAAAACTTATCAACCCACCCACGTATGTTTAGTTGCTAAACTGTACATTCTGGTACAGTGTTTTATCAGTTTGATTCTCAGTAACAAGACACTTATCGCACACTTTGTCAGCAGCATCGAGACTTCCTGACATGTGCTGCATTCTTCCCCAGAAGAAATGTTCGTTGTGTTCTCCCTCGCATGCCATGTGCTGTCGCATTAGTACATTCTTACAGATTTGCAGCCATCTTTTGCATTCCATTACATGTGCCAAATATCATGTAGTTAATGTATATGTAAAACCTTGCTAATTCAGAGTGTTCAGGGCCAAAAAAACATGAGCTTTGGAATTTGTAATTTGAAGTTGTTCAGTTTTTGACTGTTGTAACCTGCAGGGTATGTGCACTGTCATCAAAAAAGGACTCACTAGTGACACTCAGTGAACCTGATATCATGCAGCATGTAACGGATGGGAGATTATTTTTGGTTAGTGACTACCTCCCTAGCCAGTTCAATAACTGAAGTGAGAAATTGCATCTGTTTTGGGTGCGCCTGGTCCTGGTAATTAGCCCTTCATTGCCGTGTCTTCCTGTCTCACCTGGCAGCCACTCCTTCTGTATGACCTTGTCATTGCTTCAGGGGAAGTTCCAAGAGAGTACAGTATGTTTGCAAAAGTATGCATAACATTTGTATACAAATCTGTATTACATAATTCTGAGTTATTTGAAGTTTACTATTCACAGGTCTTCATTATTGCTTCAGATACAAATTAATTTCATTCTTAAGAAACCACAGTAGAATGTATATATTATCTTATTTTCAGAAGGAGACTGGCACTGTGAACGAGGCAGTTTTGAATTAACAAGGTTTTACTGTATGACAGAAGCACAAGTTAGGTGTGTGTAGAAAAAAACGGGTCACAATGCAGTGCATAGTCCAAATGTATGGTAGGGGTCATTGAGGGCTCATAGATGTTGTTTTCGTTGCTGTCTGATTGAGTCTTGCCAAAGAAACACCACCACTTGTTACCAGGGCGGGAGGTTCTAAGCAGTCTGTCCAAAGATAGAATTTTAATCTTTCTATTTTTATTAACATAATTCTAGATGGAACTTTCAATTAAATTTTAGATGCTTATTATGTAGAATTTTATGGACTTTTAACATATTTTATGTTACCGGTATATTGTACGTATATACAAATATATAATTAAATTTTATTGAGTCTTCCAAGGTTGCTGTTATTAAGATTTTTAATGTAATGGAGACACCAACATTCATTCCACCAGCCTCTGTCTGTCTTGTCTGCAGAAGATATCTACAGGAGTGACTACATGGCATCACATCCTGCAAGGATACTGGTAACGCTCTCAGAATCACATATCATGCAGGTTAATTTTCTGAGTAATTCCATGGAGCAGATTCCTTGAGAATCTCATAGTTCCTCATCTAATCAAGAAATACCCTGCATTTTCTGGACCCAGGCTGTACGTTACTGTGTTCACATCAGCCTGCCTTTGATCCCTGCCATAGGACAGAAAATGCAGTCCACAGCCTCCAGTCCTTTTTTATAAACTTGGACGTCATTGTCATCCTACCATCAAGGTCTTCCAAGCCATCCCTTCTTTTCAGGTATTCCAACCAAAGTTAATTTTCTTTTTTATAAAAATGCTATGGTGTATGGCTCAGTCACTACATAAAGTTTCATGCAATCTACTCCCATTAGGTTTTTGTTTCAGTCTGATCTAGACTGATTCGGATGAATGTTGAAGACTGAAGAAACTGCGTCACTAACCCTTTTAAGCCGGAATTAAATCTTTGACGCTGGGATTAAATCCCCTCACCCCCGGCCACTTTAGTGGTCATTCGGCTATTTAAAGGGCTCACTGCGTGGCCACTTTAGTGGCTGTTCGGCGTTAAAGGGTTAAAGTTGGGTAATATGTTGGCAAATAACAGAATGAGGATTTTGAAGGGCTTACGTATTTCTTTTCCTTTATTTATTTATTGTTAATTTCTGATACGATGTGGCTCATGGATTACAATTCACAAAATTATGAACTTCTTTAACCTTTATCCATTGAACACACCAGATCCTTTTAAATCGGCATCTTATGAACGCACCAAATCGCCAGCCATTTAAATGCCCCATTCACTTATGTCAAGGCTTAGAATTATAGCCCCACTCGTTATCTCCACATTATATAGTGGTTTGTTGTCAGATTCACTCTCCGGCCCCTTTACCCAATTATGTACATATGCACCTCATGAATACCAAATGTCTAGCCAGTCTGCAATCTTTGAAACCGCTGTATATTTGTTTTTATGTTAAGCAACTGACCCCTTTCATTTCCTTATCAAGAAACATTTAGCCATGCCACTCCATTCGAAGTACTTCGTCGAGGAATTCCAATGTGAAGCCTCAATCACACTGACAAGCGTTGCTGTTACAGGAATTCTGTTTGTGACGGCCTGCTTCATATAACAACTTTCTTGCTGTGTACTCTGCTCTGAACTAAAGGATTACGTCATTTGGTGACTGATATATGACACATTTCCTTTTATAGTCACACCAGAGCCGCACATTGTGTGGACAGTTGCAAGGTATATTGCTTCTAAAAGGGACTAAGCACCAACTGTCTGTATATTGTAAAATGTAACTATTTTATAGGTTGTGTGTGCCAATCTTCCATTTAAGTTCGGTTTCTGGTCCATTACAGAAGGACGGTTTGAAAAACAGGATGCATAAATTTGCCCATACAAATAAATATAGGTAATTACTGGCTACATTGTGAGGTCACGATTTTCCCATAACTTACGTATACTGGATGTGAGAAGGCTCTTTGGCAAACACCATTGGGCTTATAATTCCAACTGCACTTTGATATATAGAAATAAACAGACTGATCTATAAATAGTCTCAGCCATAAACCAGCTGAAATAATATGGCATTTCAATGTGTTACTGCTTGTTCCAACTTTGTAATAATAAGTCTGGGCTGAATATTTGTTTCTGAGTCAGCAGTCTGCGATGTCTGTGCGTAAGAGAGCCATGTTCCTGTCCCCATACTGGATATCTGAACTGGTTTGGGACAGCGAGAGTGAAGAAGCACGGGCATTGAGCGACTGCATCATTTATTTAGGCAATAGAATTTTATACATTTTTAGACAGCCACTGAAATGTCTCTGTCTTAGTTACTCTTCCTCCTCATGAAAGATACACTGGAAGTGATGGCGAAGTTGGTAGACTGGAACAGCACTCAACAAAAGGTTGGCCAGTCTCGGTTCGTGACAGCAACGCAGCTAAAATGTCACATGTGAACTGTGAGTGGTGTGAAGAAAAAAGTTGTTAGTGAAGTTTTGAGAGTATGGTGTGTGTGTGTGTGTGTGTGAAGTAAGATGATTTTGCTGACACTACCACACCAAGGCATAACTCCACAAATCTTGAAGCTGAAATTTCCTGTACATACATCGGGTCCGAAACAGAAACATAAGTAAAATAAATTGAAAGTTATAAAACTTTTATATTAACTTCCTGCATGTAGGCACTAAACATTTCTACTTAATCTTTTTTTGAACTGTAAAATATCTGATTTATTCGCAACACAATGCACATTATTTCATTTCACAGGATATAAATGCTGTCAAACATGTGCAACGATTTAAAGGGCTGTCGTGGAGAAAATTCCGTACATGGAGCACGAAGACTGAATTAAAGGTCCGCACAATAAAGGTTAATGCCTTAATTGAAAGATTTGTGTTTCATTCCTGGCACTTTCACCGGTGGAGGACGCGACACTTGTGTGTCTCAAATCTGACAATGATACTGCAGATATCAAAATGTCTGTGCATCGTATGATAAAATTTGCAATTTTTAAGGCAGTCAGAACCAAATTTTTGGTATTTATGTTCACTATGTTGTACACATAAGTGCCTTACTAAAGGACAGCTGTCAGTCATCCATTCTTCTGAGATAGAAGGTATGAGTTTCACCTAAAGTAACAGCTGCATTTAATTTTTCAAACTGTTTTAATAGATGATAATTACATTACAGTTGAACTTAGAAGCACATTTTTTACATCATTCTGCTTATTTTGAAAGATATACAGCCACAGGCAATACACGGGCTTGTTGACGGTTTGGCCGGTGTTCCGTGTCACTGGACCGCTCTGTGGTGTTGCTACAGTAAAGGTTTCCTTGCAATGAACAGCCTGACCCACATGTAGGCTGTTACAGCACTGAGCCCATACCTACAACAGTAACACAGCATGGGTATAAATGGTACATTTGTGTCTGTGCTAAATGAAGTACAATGCTGTGAAGATGTGTGGAAGGGACACTAGATGGAGATGAGCAGCCAGCTTCAAGCTGGGGCCACTTTACTGCTGTGTGAAGAGCCCCTGATAACTGGACACGAGCTGGGTGGGACCCACAGCTCATCTGGATGTTGTGGAGACAAGAAAAATCTCTTGCCTGTGCTGGGAATCAAATAGCAGTTCACCGTAGCCATAACCTAATCACTATACTAACTGGTGTAATTCTTCATTGCAGTACATATGTAGCAGAAATGCCACAGATGCTGTTTCAGATATTGTACCTCACATTCTGTAATGACCAACCAGGCTGTTGGTTCACAGTGAGTATGTGTGTATTTGACAAAAGAGTGTAGAACACACTAGAAACACTGGCTTTTGAAGTTCAGGTGACCATGCATCATGATAAATTCTTATAATAAAACCAACTAGATGCACTAATTTATCAAATTTATTTTTGGAATAAAACTACATGTTTCGGACAGAGGAACTGTCCAAAACATGTAGTGTTTTATTCCAAAAATAAATTTGAGAAATTACCGTATATTCTCACATCTAATCTGCACCCTTTTTACAGTTTCAGAGGGCTAAAAAGTCAGATGTGGATTAGAATCGCGTGCGGATTAGATTCGCGGCTGTGAGCTGTATTTTGGAAAAAAGATGCTGTATGTGCTGTAAGAACAATACAATACTTTATTATTTTATTTATAATATGTATATTTATTTACTGCAATTGGGTTGTTACCTGGTGGCAGTGGTTATTTTACATGTAAACAAAACAT
>Ga0209755_10008562_pt1 | contig 10928 bp, 11 predicted proteins | sample TergutCo191P1_FD_187301 | JGI IMG/M metagenome (GOLD analysis project Ga0209755, IMG submission 187301) | Cornitermes sp. P1 segment gut microbial communities from Petit-Saut dam, French Guiana - Co191P1 (SPAdes) (version 2) | ecosystem: Host-associated > Arthropoda: Insects > Digestive system... | reverse complement strand
ATATAATATAATATAATATAATATAATATAATATAATATAATATAATATAATATAATATAATATAATATAATATAATATAATATAATATAATATAATATAATATAATATGACCAAAACCAGTGCAAACCATTATATACCCCAACAAATACGAAGAATGGAATCCCATGGTCAGTTTTAAAGCTTACCCGTGAAACTGTGAATTATCTACAGTGCCAGCATATAAAATCTTAATTCGCTTGTGACAGCCAATGGAAAAAATATTGCTATTAAAAATGTCTTTGTTGAAGCTCTTTAATCAATAAACAATTTCGTATTAAAACTTGTACAGATGTAGCGCTTTCAATCATTTTGATGCCAACAAGAAGGGCATTTGTTAGAGGCCGTAAGTTGAAAGCTGCCAGGTATAGCAGATTGTAGTATAGCGTGCTACTTTACCGAATTGGAGTTACGTCATATGTAAACAAACATGATGGCGGTGGTCAATGACCTCGTGACGTAGTATGTAAAGAAGTTGCTGACGACTTTGACTTCGGTGGTTACGTGATGTTAAAAAATATGGCGGTTGACCAAATTATGCCAGTCTTAACCTATTTTAAACCTCTGATAATATAGTGATGGTGTAGATATTGGACGTAAACATATATGGCGGGTGACCTAATTAAGCTAGACTGTGTAGGAACATTAACCTAAATTTAACTTATTATATGTGTTTAAATATGGTCGTGATGTAAACATTGGATTGTAAACAAATATGGCTGATGACATACGGTATGGTGCCGTGTAGAACGAGACAGTTTGGCGATAACCCAAGTCCGCCATTTTTAAAGTGTTTAACTTTGCCAATTTGAATATGGTTGCCGGCGCGATAATTTTAAACTAACTTTAAATTTGAATAGGCGTTTTCGCCATTTTGAATATGGCTACCGGCGCACAAGTTTAAACCTAACTTTAAATTTGAAGTGGAGTTTCCGCCATTTTACAATATGGCTAACGGCGCCCTAGTTTAAACTTTTCTTTAAACACGAAATTTTTCAATATGGCGGCAAAAGCGTTAACGTGAAATTAAACTTTATATGACTGTGTCTCTCGAAAGAGTTGGTTGAAGCGGGACTCATAAACGATATATTCTAGGCTCGAATCATGTTGCTTTAAACATCTCTTGTTGAAAGATCCTATCCCAGATAATAGGGAAAATAAATACGCACAATTTCAATTTACAAATATATACACAATGTATAAATTTTTATTGTTTCAATAGCAAAAATATTAATACAATCGAAGTTATTAAATTATCCACACTTATAAGCATTTAGTTATCGTCTGAAAGAGACGTGTTTTTAAACTTCAGTTCATTCCACAATGTATTGAAATCGACGGAATTTTTGTCTGTAGATGTACAAAATGATTTAGATTCAAACACTTTTTGCGCCAATCTGCAAGTTCATCTTGCATCCTGCCGTATTTGACCACTTCTCTGTCTATGCAAACACTTGCCAAGTCCAGCAGCTGTGACCAATCGTTTTTACTTAGACAGACAATGTGGCGTTTCACCTAACTTTAACCACCAATATGTAAAGAAATGACGTAGTAAGTAAACTAATATGGCGGAAAATTGACTTCGGCGCTCACGTGATGTCAACAGATATGGCGAATGACCTAATTATGGCGGAGAGTATTGCGCAGTGTAGGACCATTTGGCCGCCTTAACCTAACTTTAAACTTTACCTAAACAAATATGGCGATGGTCACGTGATGTCAACAAATATGGCGGATGACTTAATTTCGGAAGACAGTATTGCCCCGTGTAGGACGAGACAGTTTGGCGCTTGTTACTGTTTTGAATGAGCGCCATTTTTAAATTTGTTCTAACCTAATTTTGCCATTATGAATATGGCTAGCGGCGCGCTAGTTTTAAAAATCTTCTAAATTAATATTAAACTTGAATTGACGCTTTCCACTATTTTACAATATGGCTATTGGCGCGCTAATTTTTAATTAAACCTAACTTTAAATTACAACATTTCGTAATATGGAGACTAGCGGGATAGATTTAAATTAAACTTTATATGACTGTATTTCTCGAAAGTTGGCTGAAGCGAGACTCATAACTGAAATGTTCTAGGCTCGAATCCTGGTGCTTTAACCATTTCTTTTTAAGGATCTTATCCCAGGTAATAGGAAAAATAGACACACACAATTTCAATTCAAAAATATGTATAAAATGCAGGAATTTTATTGCTTCAATAGCACAAATATAAATACAACGCCAGTTGTTAAATTATCCACACTTATAAGCATTTAGTTATCGTCTGAAAGAGACGTGTTTTTAAACTTCAGTTCATTCCACAATGTATTGAAATCGATTGAATTTGTGTCTGTATATTTAAAAATGATTTATATTCAAAACACTTTTTGCGCCACTCTGCAAATTCATCTTTCATCCTGCCTTATTTGACCACTTCTCTGTCTATGCAAGCAGCTGTGACCAATCGTTTTCACTTAGATGTACTTGAGTGTTCGCACTCGTGCTGCGGATATAATGTCCACAGAACACTGCCAGTTTATGTTGCGGGATCACCACTTTCGTGAACATCATTTTTGGGTTTATCACTTTTGAATGTCACCAGGATTAACCCCTGTACCTCGTTTAAAACTGCGTGACCAGGAGTTGCAATCTCCACTTCCGGTTTGAAATTATCGCCGTTGAGGTAGATGGAGACGTAATTTGCTGCTCATTGAGGTAGTACGTACGTCGAAGTAACCCGGTAGACATACGTCGGTGAGCGGAGGGCATCCTAGCTGAGTGATATCAATACCTGTACGCTCCATAAAACCGTTGATAAATTGTGTTTTCTGAGGCCCAAAGCAATATATTGCAACAGCAGACGATTCCTCGCGATGTAGCACAGTTTCTAGCTCTGAATATAGTATATCACCATCATTCCAATTACACCCGTGGTCAATTGCTTCACTCATTCTGGCGTTAAACATTGGTATTTGCTGCCAGCCGTACGGTCTCTTAAAGACACGCGATGAGACTCTGTTACTGTGGCAGTCGACAGCCGCCAGCTCCTTGACCACAATGCCACCGTCTCGCCCTTCCAAGTATGTGAAATCAATCACTAAGACAGACATTGTTGACTGATAGAACATGAGTTACGTACCTTATTTATATTTGCGGTTTGCACGACTGCTGCTCCTCCAACCGGCCGCACACAAGACAAAATCAGCGCGGAACATGCGAAACGCCCTTTTATCGTTGCAGGTGTAACGAGCAGTACGAACATGTTGACGAATGACGTCATCGATTGTCCGCTGACACTGTGGAGCGCGTACAAGCAGCAGTAATGTCCGCAGACATTTTATGTTAAACCCTGTAGTCTGTGGCGGTTGAAAGTCCAGGAAATTGAGTGGCGCTGCAGGTACGCCATGATTTGAAGTTTGAATGGTGGTAAACCGTACGAATCAAAACATTCGGCGTACCCAGATTCGGAAAAACTGACAACTACACAATGCGAACTGGGCATGTAGTGCTTATCGAGGTTAATAAAAATTATCAATGGCTTCATGCTTGTGGATTGTAAAAGATCTACTAGATACATTCCTCGAAAATATTTTACATGTTTTGTTAAAACTTTATGAATTTGAAAGGTATTCATTCTACTTTGACGTTCCTAGAGTTGTCAATTTCTGTATCCTGGGAATTCAGCATACAAAATGCATGTTACAGGTTCAGGGAGCGACTTTTTCATGCGTTCCTCTATACGCACATTTCCCTGAAGCGGTAAAATTTTATGCTCTCCGTCAGCCTCCCTATCAGGTGTCAGGTCAAAACCTAATACGAAGAAACCCTTTGTGAATATTTCTAGTGTAATCATGTGTGCACGTTCATCGTGTTGAATACCCGTACTTGAAAATAGTGTTTCGTAAGCCCTAGTAGCACCAAAGGGTGAAGAGCAATCCATTGTAGGAGGTTCGGAAAGGTGCTGAACTCCGTTTACGTACAACACAAGATTTGTCATATCATAATGTTGAAGGTCGAATGGATTTCTACTGGCAGAAACGACGAATGCGCAGTTTTTAACGAATGCTATGAGAATCCTTTCGGGAATTTGTCCAAGGAATAAATTATCGATAGAGACTTGCTGGGACCAAGCACTCACAGTAAACGTTTTAATCTGAGTTTGTGTAACAGGATAATGTGCTTTACGCTTCATGGCCAAAACATTAACATGAGCTAGAAGAAGAGGGGATTTCAATTGGGCTTGAGTGATAAAAAGAGTAGCGTCTACAATTTTGATACGCACTTTGTTGTCGTGTGAAGGCGCTAAAAAATAAAAAGATTCTGGTGCACGTGCAAGTTTAATATTCATGTCAACACCGTTAATTGACATTTTATCGGAATTGAACAAGTCAGCATGGAGCCTTCCATATAGTTCTAGAGTGTTGCCATTGCTGAGGTAAATTAACAGTTTGGCGTAACCACAGTTATCTTTGAGTTCTCCAGACGAATCGAGGTACCAGATACTGGAGACTAGATGCTTGCCAGACGCGTCAGAACCATACTTCAGAAGCTTTTCGAGGTACGCCTTGTAATGGTAGTTTGTCTCGTGAAGCGTAACATGTTTGCCATGCAGGGAGACTATGAGAGAACTGAACATAAAGCGTAACAAGTTGTTGACACAACCAACTGTTTTTGGTTTAGCACAATCTATATCTGAAACATCATTTTTCACAAGTTTGATGCGTAAAAGTAAAAGCAAAGAATTTAGAACTATGTAGTAATCGCTATGGCCCGAGAAATTAAACTCAACTGGGCAGGGTTGTTTGCTGGCGCAATAGGCTTGTATGTAACGGTGTGACTATTTACCATAGATGTTTGAATGCTACGTTTATGGAAGATATCAAGCCCCGAATTTAAGCACTCCATTATTTCTGTGTGAAAATATCCTTCACCTTCCTACTTTAACCTAGAGACTGAGGCTTTTTCGACTTACATTTCCTTTCTACAGCCAAGCCAGAGTCCGCCATATTTTTAATATTTTCCTCAAGGTTGCCCTTTGCATGATTGAAACGATTATTGAAAATAGCACCCACAGGCTCTTCTGGTTCCTTATTGAGTATATCAGTTATTATATCGGAACCTGTTTTAGCGCCTCTATTCCGACAGCCTTTGCTCCTGAATACAAGAGAGGTTTAACAAAACGGAATAACCCTCTGAAGAACGATCCTATACGGTTACACTTTTGCATCCTGAAACTAGCCCTGTAAACCGGACCAATATCAACACCATCGCTTTGATTTACGTAGTACCGTGTATATCGATCAATTGTAACTAGCATAGTGAAAACGTTTACGCTGAGGGCGTCTTTTTAAAGTTTAATAAAACAATGCACGGAATATCACTAACTTCAAAAAGATCATTTTCACCAGTTTTCATAACTAGACGAATCGAAATAGACTCAATAAAGGACTGTTCCATTGGCTTGTACAATGGATAGTCAAACCTGTGTTAACCCGTGTTTGATGGGAAGTGCAATGAGGTTAGTTGTCGCACATAGGAATCTCCAACTACATTAGGTTTCATAATATCAGTGTAAACGTACACGGGTTCAGGCTGAGGAAATTGAAAATAGTCTTTTTTGGTTAGGTTCACTGTGGAAAAACGACAATTAACAGGGTTTATAATTTTTTCTGCTAAATCATCAGTAGCGTTATATTCACGCGCAGGGAAATAAGATACTAAATTTTCGTTAATCATAATAGAATTTTCACCGCAACATGAATTAAACAACTCTTTGTCATGCCCTTGATATTCGTTTATGTATTTGCTAAAGTTGTGATCAAAGCTTCCCTATTTAGACGGTTCAGTAAATTGGGGTGTATTTGTGAAAAGATAAAACACAGATTGAAAACGTTTTACAGGAAATATGATTTCCTCCGTGTCTAAACGAATTGTATCGTGCCAAAAACGTTTCTTTTATGCTTTCGTGAAAGATATCTCGAAAAATCCAACCTCCCATCTATTGTGTTCCAACTCGAGTGGTGTAGCCTGTTTCGTTCTAAAGTCGGCTATTGTGTAGGCTGGGAAATAATAACCGGAACTGTCTGACAGCAATGTTACATAAAAATGATCCATTATATTTTCGTAATAACGGTAACCTTTACCCAAGAATTAAACGTTTCGTCGTATCCTCTCCACTTGACGAGATGCTGTTTAATACCATTATTGTTACGTGTGCGCACTATTTTATCTATTTGGAACCCGGTTCGGAGTGATACAGTAACATTTACAAGCTCATAACTGTAAAACTGGCCTTCGATTGACCGATCCTGCATGTCAGAAAGTTCGTGACCAGGTTGGGGCACGCGCAAAATAAACTTTATAACCCTAAATATTTCATTTGAAAATGATTGCTCGTACCTTTGCAAACTTTATTTTTCTTTCGTCATTCTCACAAGATCCCCAACTTTAAATTTAATACTGCCGTGAGGAATTTTATGCCCCAAGCTATTCACCTTTCGCAACTCTGTAAATGCTCGGAGGCATACGTATTGTGGAATGCAAAGAGTTGTAACATCTTAAAATTTTATTAATAACGTCCAAGTAACGGTATGTGTTATTCTTGTTGAAATATTTATACATTTTGGTTTTTAAGGTTCCGTTAAAGCGTTCGACATGGCACCCTTAATATCGGGTTTGTGAATTGTATGGAAACTTACTTCCTGACGTTTCAAGTACTGCTGGACAGTTGTATTAACAAATTCAGTACCCTTATCCGACTGTATCGTAAGATGTTTTCTATTTTTAAACAAAGATTTTAAAACTGCTGTGATTGATGACGAGTTTTGTCCTTTAGAGGTACGCTCAAGGTAAAACGTGAAAATTTATCCATGACATTTAAGATATAGTTGTACTTATCGTTGTATTTCGAGAGGAAACTCAAATCTGCAAGATCCGTTTCCCAGACATCATCAATATTTCTTACCGATTTCTTACAGATTTATGTAAAATGTACGTGTCCTGACCCGACAACCATTTTCTACATCTCTTTTGTTGCTTATACCAGACTTTACCAAGTTTCCTACTGAACCAAACCCTGCTGCGTGTTTAGGATCTTAAGAAACCTTATCCAGAGACGTTATTATTGTACCGTTTCCCAAGGGACTTGGTTTTTATCAGTAAATAGTTTCGAAATATACCACGTATATTTAAGACCCCCTGTTTGTTTTGATTTTACCCGTGGGGCTATAATTAAATCTATGCGCATTCTAGTGCACGATTATTTGTTTATATGCTTGTCTATCACGAATAGTAACCGCGTTTTTTAAAGGTTTACACTTTGTCAACAATTCCCACAATCCTTGTACTTTCTGCCATCTATAAATACGTCTTTATCGTTATATTTAAATTTTGAACGCCCTATTTTGAAAGAACCGTCTGTATCATTTTGATACACGCCAAACGTAGGGTCGTGTGATACTTTACTTTTCAACACGTTTCTAATTTACTCTGAAACATCGGTTTGTGATTCAGATTCTGTTTGAACAGAGGCACTGAACCGATTATACGTTTCCGTAGGGGTTTAGTACTACATGTTTCTATATTGGGAATTGTTATGTATTACCGCCATTTTTCCAGTTTTTAAGTAGGGGTCTTGATGTAGATGAATTTGGGTCCATTTGTTATAACCGTGTTCTTTACTTTTCAGTATCTGCTTTACCGGTGGTGGTGTTTGAGAGCGAGTTTCCCACAATTCCGGAGGAACTAGAATCATACGTTGCAACGCCATTTGTAAATTATTATTAATTAATGGAACTATTACACCTTACAAACTGCTAGTGAGCAGTGGCTATATAAACCCACCTTCTTGAATTAAAAGTTAACGTTTAGTTTTGAAACTAATTTTTGAATCAATTAACGCACGTAAACGATTCTTATAAGTACTCAATTTATGTTTTCGTCTTTGGTTACTTTATGATTCCATTAAGTGTGTTTTTCATCAAGTCGTCGTCAGCAGTTGCAAGTAACTTATGTCTGGCTTGGGGTTTGGCGTCTTTAAGTGTGTGAAGGTAGTGTAGCTGAGACTTCAACCTGTTCAATACTTCGAACAGGTGCAAAAACGTCTGTAGTTTCCCCCGGAAATATCTTTGTTCGAAAGTTGAACATATCGTTTATCGATTGTGTCAAGTCCAAGAATAAATAAGTATGTGGATCATTACACACGTCTAGAAACGTCTTGTGAAAACTAGAAATGTGTCTTTGTGTCTTGTCTCTAGGATTCTTAAACACAACTATATATTTGCTATTGAAGGAAATATCACGCGAAGATGGGCCTTGGTGAAACAAGTTTTGTGTAATCAGTACCAAACTAATGTTACGGTGTTGCGATCCTTTGGTAAATACTTGCTCACTTTTGTTGAAAAGGCAGAGTCCATTAAAACATCTAACACTATAAGCGTAGGTACATTTCAGGGTTCTCAAAGTCTGGTATACGTTTAATAATTGATACGTTTTTTAAATGATGCGGTGCGTTGTTTGCACTATGACACCATAAAATATTTTCAAACACAGTGTCACAAAGTTACACCCTGCACTCCAGGAGTTGTATAACGTATGTAGATTTCCTACAACTACTAGGTCCAGCGACCATTCGAGTGAAAGAATGTCGCAGTTTCAAGGTCATGCTACAAAATTAAGTGTAGTGAATAAAACGCCATTATTTATACTAACTGATGATAAATAAATATCTAATAATAAACTCCCAATAACCATAGGAGAAGTTATCAAAGTCATCCATTATCCGACGCTTTTAGAACAACATTGTACTTCTTTGTTTCAGGCTCTGAAACCACTACACCAGCATGTTTCTGCTTGATCTTACGCGGATTGTGTACATGCACCACCGTGGCGTTTTGGAGAATTATATTCCTCAATGTTACAAAGTTTACAACCTTTGAATGCTCATAATTCATGGTTAAACACTTCGCTTTATATTTTGTTGCAAGTTTTCCTGTTGAGGGGCAAAATACTGAGAAAGCATAGTTCTTTGTACCATTCGGCTAAATTCTTCAATAAAGGAGCCAGAGCCGTACTCCTCCTACTTATGTGTGGTAACAAAAATAATCCCCAAATTTTCTTTTAGGGGGTCGTTATCTTTCTGGATAAAGATGACCGAGTCTGTATCACAATACAAAACAGACTGCCGTAACTTACTCAGATAATCGCAAAGTTTTAACCTACCTTGTATTGTCACGTAAGCAGCAACTGCCACGTTAACGTTCTTGCCTGCGGCAACGTTGTCCTCGGAATATTTCCAAGAGACCCATTCAACGTGTCATTCGGGATTATGAGGTTTGTTACCTCGGTACCCGTACATGTCAAAAGCTCGTAAACTCTTTCTCCGAGTCTACAATAGTCGTCTGGGTCTTGTAATGTTTGTGTGCCCTTTTGCAGCACATTTAGTTCAATTTTAGATATGCCAAATTTCGTTGCCCCGCGAATTTGTAAATTGTTGCCTTGTCTATAGCAATTCCATCTGCACGCCGTTAGTCCTCAATGTATATTTCCTTGTCCTATTCACTTTGAACCCAGGATGGGTAGCCAGATGATTCCTGCTTCAAATTCGAGAACGCGTTTACATATTCTCAAAAGTTCCTCCGGGTTTGAAGTCCTTCACAATGAATGTAACTTTATATTACCAAAATTCGAACGTGTCCACTACATTGTAGCCCATCACCACGGCCTTGCGGACCTATCAAGTCCCCGTGTACCTACTAAACTAGGCTCCTTATCAGATTCTGTACAATCTCCTTGATTCATTGTATCGGTACAAGCAGAACACAAGGGAAACATCAGTTTGGAGTTGCTTTTGTAAGGAAGAACCGGATGATACAGTTTCGTTGCAAGCAGAACATTACATTTGGTATTACCCTCCCTATCCAAACAGTCAACGGGACAGGCTACGTCTCGTACACTTTCGCGTGACCCGATGGAAGTATGCCATACTTACAAATGTAGTTTACAGACTTATAACGTTCACATAGTTGATCTATTCCCCTTCCTCGACTCTGTAATATATTTTGCTAACTTCGGTTCTACCGCCGTACAAGGCATCAGTAATATTTGTTGGAAAATTCTTCACATGGTGGTGCGGGCAAAGTTCATTTTCAAGGTCAGGATTTTCACGTATCAGTTCTTAAACTCACACCCCTATAACGAAATAACATTATAAACGGCGTTCTCGATTTTCTGCAGTCTCGCCACCATTTCCTCATATCTGTTCTGCAATGTTTCCTCAGTCTTGACTATGGGTTTTTTGTCGATTTGGCATTCAAAGACACCCATGCCAAAAGCACAGAGATAGTCATAGACTTCATTAATCATTGTACATTAAACATCAACTTTCACATTAGAGAACCCAGTCAGGTGAACTTTTCTCCCATTAACGGCATGAAATATCTTTCCATGCGTCCGACCAATGCACGCCATCTATTGAAGGGCCTAACAGACTGGCGATCTCCCATACGGTAAACCCCTCTAGAGATAATACCTTCAGAATCCGTTTTCAGAAACATGGTACTAAACACCTTGTTGCAAATGGTCGATATTGTTTTAGCTTGCCTAAAGGGGTCCATCTTGATCAATTTCAAAAACAAATTCCAAAAAGCACAGCATACTTGCCTCAGTAGATTTACGTCGTCCATGCAATATGCCAACAGTTCCTCCCTATTGTTAAAAATTTTCTCTTTTACATCCTCATACCAGGCCGAAAATTTTGCTCGGTCATCGTCAGATCGATCACTGGTCACAAATTATAGGCCGGTCAGCTTAACATCGGTAGTCTGCAAACAGATGGAACACGCTATAGCGTCATACTTACGGAAACTGTGGGATAAAAATGATTGGCTGTACGAGGGTCAACAT
>Ga0209755_10008561_pt1 | contig 10928 bp, 8 predicted proteins | sample TergutCo191P1_FD_187301 | JGI IMG/M metagenome (GOLD analysis project Ga0209755, IMG submission 187301) | Cornitermes sp. P1 segment gut microbial communities from Petit-Saut dam, French Guiana - Co191P1 (SPAdes) (version 2) | ecosystem: Host-associated > Arthropoda: Insects > Digestive system >... | reverse complement strand
TATTTTTCTTTGCCCATGCAAGCGCGTTCTGATAAACTTTTACGCTGTCCTTTGCGCCTTCTTCTTTGTGAACAGGAATATCGATCTGTGCGCCTAACACAGCGAGCTGCTCCATCGCGGCGGGACGTACAAGGTCACAGGCGATAAGCAGAGGTCTTCGTCCTTCTTTTTTTAAACGCAGCGCGAGTTTTGCGGCGCTTGTAGTCTTACCTGAACCCTGAAGCCCCAGCATTAAAATAGTTGATATAACATCGGGCCCGCGAAGCTTTAAGGCGCGGCTTGCGGGATCTTCGTCGCCAAGAAATGAAACAAGTTTGTCATGAATAATTTTAACAAACTGCTGGCCGGGATCGACAGAGCGGAGAACTTTTTCTCCCTTTGCTTCCTCTATTGTAGAGTTTACAAAACGGCGGACGACGCGAAGATTTACATCAGCTTCCAAAAGCGCCATTTTGATCGCTTCTACAGCGTCTTCAATATTTTTTTCCGTGATTGACGCTTTGCCCGTAACAAAGCGGAACGCGTCATTAATTTTTCCTGTTAATTTCTCAAACATTGTTTTCTCCTGGCGGGTTATTCAGCTAACGCGGCGAAACCGGGAACGGCGCCGCGAAAATATATTTCATTTTATATTCCAGTCGGCGAGCAGTTTCCGGCAGAATTCCATCGGTTCAAGTTCGCGGTTTAAAAGTTTGCAGATACCGGTTGAAATCGGCAGCCTCAGTTTGTGTTTTTCGGCAAGAGCTTTAATATGCTTCGCCGCCGCGACGCCTTCCGGCAGATAACCTATTTCGCCGATACGCGAAAGAATATCATCAATATTTTTAAAAGGCTTTAAAATATTTTTATTGATTATCTCGCGGCCAAAACGGCGGTTTCTTCCGTGGACAGAACGGCAGGTAACATCCAAATCGCCGATTCCTGATATCGAGGTGAATGTCTCGGGGTGTGTTGCACCTAACGCCATGCCGAGAGTCTGAATCTCATTAAGACCTGCCGCAAGCAGAAGAGACTCCGTTCCGTCGCCGAACATTTCTGCTGTTCCCGAAGTTTTTAGAGCGTCCAGTATTCCAAAAGCTATCGCCACAACATTCTTCGCAGCAGCGGCGACCTGAACTCCGCGGACATCAAGCGAAGAATAAACAACAAGCCTTGGGCTTTTTAATAAATCCCTGAAACGAATGGAATTTTTCGGGTTTTCGCTTGCGGCAATAAGTCCTGTAACCTTCCCGCAGGAGACTTCTTCCGCGTGGCTCGGACCGGAAATGTATACAAGCGAATTGCGGAAAAACCCCGGAAGATAATCTTCCATTGTTTCCAGAATTAAACGCGGGCCGTTATCGGTAAAAATAAAACCTTTTGTAATAACAGCGATGATGGTTTCTCCTTCGCGGATGCAGTTTACGGAAAGAGTTCTTTTTAATGTATCAAGAAGAAACATTGAGGGAGAAGCGAAAATAATAAACTGCGCGTCTTCCGCCGCTTCCTCAATTTCGGATGTTGCCCTTAAATTTTTAGTTAACGCAACGCCGGGCAAATACCTTGAATTTAACATATTTTTATTTATGTCATCGCGGACATCTTTTTCAAAACTCCAGATAATAACATCTTTGCCTTTTTCGGCAATCACTTTCGCAACCGCCGTTCCCCAGGCGCCGGCCCCAAGGATCGCTATTTTTGATTCCATGCATTATTATTGCCGTTAAAATTATCATTGTGCAATAGCTCTTATACTCCGAAAACCGGTGTAAGTTTTAATTATTAAGCGAAAATTAGATATATATGGACACTATGTTCATGCCATGTTAATCTGTGAATGTGAAGAAATTAGCCAAATTAATTCTATTCTTCTGTCTGACATTTATCATTTCATTCACGGCAGCGGCAATTTTCAGATTTCTTTCTCTGCGGGTTGATTGGGCGAAGTATCTTCCTCCAAAACCGGAAACGACATTAACTTTACTATTAACAGCCGCTCATTGGGCTTTATCATTATCGCTTTTCGCGTCAATAATAATCGCTTTAAATTACGCCGTAAGAAACGGATATTTCGCGCTGATGTCAGTAGTTTGCGTAATGGTTTTATCCGCCATTTTCTGTTTCGGAATTAATACAGCGCTTGAACAATGGAAAGCCGTACCGCCGCTTTATACATCGGGAGTTCAGCTCGGCGGCAAAGGATTGATGCTTTCCAACGGACTGACAAAAAATGAAACCGCTGTTGTTTTGCTTGAAGGAACGGAAAACCCGCTCGGCCCGCGGGTTGTCGCAATTCCGGGGCAGCCTTTAGTTTATCAGCAAGCGGCAGGAGGAAACTTCGAACTTCCGCCGGTTCAGTTCGGCGATGATACTCCGTGGTTTTTAAAAAGTATCGCTATAGATATCAAGCTTAACTCGGAGATGTTCAGGCAGAAATTTCAAGAAGGAATTCTTTCTTATCTTTTTTACGCAGGCTCATTAATTTTTCTTTTATGTTCATTGGCTTACGCCGTTAAATTCAGCGTATGGCCGCTCGCGAATTTATTCCTTGCGTCTCTTGTTTTCCGCGGCGTTCTTTCGTTTAACACCTTTTTTACTTCTCCTTCGATGATGGAAATTATCGACTCATTCCTAAATAATTTAATTCCTTTATCTGCCGCTCTGCCGTTGTTCTTTCTGTTAACCGGCGGACTTGTAAACCTGTACTCACTTCTTAGTTACGCGGCAAAAAGGCGGCATGATGATGATAATTAATACCGAGAAACTCCGCAAACCTCAATATATATTTTTTATTTATACAGCCGCGGCGTCTTTGCTGATAATGGCTTTCCGTTTTATTTTTCCGGGCGGGGACGCGCCTCTGCCGATTTACGCGCAAAACTGGCGGCTGATAAAAGGATTGCTGGAAGTATTTAATTTTTTTCCGGCGCTCGCTCTCTCCTCTCTTGTAATACCGTTCGGCCTTGCTTCGTTCGAAGAAAATTACAACAGTTTTTCTGATATGTTCTTTAAGCGCCTTATATCATTTGTCATCACGGCAATTATAGCCGCCGGCATATATTGTTTTATTTTCTTTCTCGCGTTTCCGATGGTAAAAACAAATGAAGAAAATCTGCGCTTCAGCGGAACGTTATACGATCTCGCCAAGAAAAACGCGTATGACTCAAGAGACTCAGGCGAATGGTTTGAAGCTTCTCAGTTTATCGCGATATGCGATCGTATCTGGCTTAACAGCCCCGAACTTACGGATTTAAGAGACGAAGTAACATCAGCGACAGGAGGTTATTTTTACGAAAACAGATCCGCGTCAAGGGCTGCATCTCCCGGAACTTCCTATACAGTTGAGGTAACATCGTTATCTGACGATTATCAGCCGGTAGACGCAACCGGCGCAATCGAAATGGCAAAATCCGCTTTTGATGATGAACGTTACTTTGACGCGCACTGGCTTTCCAATCTCGCCGAACGCCTCGCGGTAAGAGGAAGCGCTCAGGCGGCAAACGCCGCAAGACTCGCGAGCGAAAGCTGGAATATGATCTCTTCTCTCGCGCCGAATCAAGAAGAAGAAAATATATATAATTTATATAACTTTAAACTTTCCGGTTATCAGGCGATGGATACAGGCGGCTGGGTCCGCGCTTATTATATTTTTCAGGAATTGATGTCATTAACTCCGTCCGATCCGGATGTGCACAGATTTTTCGCGAAAAGCGAGCAGAGCGCGAAGCGAACCGCGTTTTTTATTGATGAAATGGAATTGTCGGTAGGTGAAATATTAAACGGCGCTGTTTTTTCGATTCCGGACAGCAGCGGCAGAATTGTTCTTAGGTTTTCAAGCCTTACATTATCGGATGATGTCGCGTACGGTTTTGGTTTTAATTTTATGAATATTGATGATAATTCAGTTCTAAGGGGAAATGCCGTATCACGTTATGTGAAACTTCTTCCGTTTACATCGGGCGAAAAACAACAGATACTGGTTATGACTCACGCGCTTGAACGCTCAGATGAAAATATATTCTATAACAGTCAGTGGACTCTTGGCAGTGAGCCTGCAGGCGGAATAATCCTTGATATAAGTTACGAAGATTTTCATCTTCTCGCTAAAGTGCGTTATGGTCTTTCTAAAATGCAGATAAATGATCTATTTACCGCGGCAAAGAATCTTAAAAACGCCGGATATGTAAATCAAATATTCGAGGCGGAAATACTTAACCGGCTCGGTTCGGCGCTGTTCTTTCTTCCTATAGCGATATTTGTAATTGTTATCGCATGGCGTTACCGCGCAAAGAAAAAACCGCGTTATCTGTTTGTATTGATGCTTCCGGTGCTTCCTGTTGTTTTTCACGGCTTTGTTTTTATGTACCGCGCTGTTTTTAACACTCTCGGCATCTGGCTTGTTATAAGCTTAGGTTTTGCATCCGCGCTGATAATATTTATTGCGGCCTTCGCACTAACGCTTTTTGTATCATTGATAGTGTTATCCGCGCAGCACAGTTAGGTGATAAAACCTTTGCTGACTTAAAAAAAAATAAAGAAAACATAAAGAACGCGGCTTAAAAAATATTATAGAGGAACTTCTAAAAACATTTACCTTTGATATTAAATATACAAATAATTATATTGTAAATATTCAGTATTCATCATTAACATTCTCTCTGTTATCTCAGATGATGCTATTTCCTTTTGCAAAAACTGATTAGAATTATTCCTGATATTACCTTATCGCGTTTAATACGTTTAACGCATCTCTTGCCCAGCTTTGTTCCGCCGATGTGTACCTTGAGTTCATCGAGATAAGAGTCAGAAGCGCAGTCGCTTCCGGATGCTTGATCCCGGCATTTCCTATGGCTTGCGTCAGCACCCGCATTAATAGCCTTTCATTTTCTGTCCAAAGACCGCTTTGTCTTCTTGTGTGAATTTCCCTGAGCTTGTCCACCATGATGTCCACGCCTTCATTGGTTTTTACTTCTGACAAAACCCTTACGACCAGAATCATTGTCTGCAGATCTGTGTTTCCTGTATAATAGGCTTCTATGTAAGTTCGATCCATGTATGGGTATACATAATCTTCCGCGACTCCGTATCTTCCAATCGCGTTGATTGAGTTCTCGCGCATTGACCTTATCATGCTTTGATTTTGAGCAGTCGGAAATACGCTGTAACTGGTTTCTAAAGCCGCCGCGGCGACTCTTGCTTTGGCTTCGGTCGGCGCATGGCTTCCGAGTAATACGGAATATGCTTTATTCTTGACCTCCAGACTATTCATGGGATCCTGCATAATACCGTAAACAATATCTCCGATAACTTCTCTTAAAGTCTCTATAAGATTTTCAAGTGAATTTGACGCGATGTTTTTTACGTCTGTGTCATACCATCCGGTCGAAGCGACCAGAACAGGTTTTACACCAATCGGCTCACCCATAGTCTCCAGCGCGTTAACACAGCCGTTAACTACTATCTGTGTCTGGGTTCTGACCTGATCGTTGACATTTGTTCTTGTATTATAACTGTCCAAAAAGCCCGCTATATGCGATGAATATTGATTTCCTCCGATTTGCCCCATTGCGACAATCGCTTCGTACATGAGTTTTCCGTCATTAGGAGGAGAAGCAATATCAAAATATTGAATTAAAGTCCAAACCTGCGGAGCCGCGGCGTTATGTTTTTCGGCTGCAAGCCCGCGCAGAATATATCTTGCGGCTTCTTCAATCGCCACTCTTTCCCGGCTGCTGAAAAAGTCCGGCAGTCTTCTGATGAATGTATTAATCGCGCCGTAATAAAAATCACCAATACCCGTCAGATTCTGATCGCTGACCACTTGCAACACATCCCGAATCTCGAAAATTGACGCGCCGCTCGCGTTTAGTTCCTGAGTATAGAAAGACATATTTGGGCTTTGCGCGAAGAGTGTCATCCCGGTTAATAAAAAAATTACAAAAAATATTGATATTCTTTTCATAAGCATTATTATATTGCAAAATATCAGAATTTTCAAGAATTATTTTTTCTTAAAATTTCGTAAAATTAATGAATTTAACGGATTCTTCCTTATTGCGTAAGATACTGCATGATTATAAACGCTTTCCGCGCAGCGGCTTATTTTTCTCTCTGCCGTTTTACTTCGTACAACAGCACTCCCGCGGCGACCGATACATTTAGCGAGTCGATTCTGCCCGAAGACGGGATCCCGGCAAAACCGTCGCATCTTTCGCGTAACAGCCGGGATATGCCGCTTCCTTCGCCGCCCAATACAAGCGCAATTCTGCCTTTTAAATCTTTTTTGTAAACCGCTTCTCCTTCCATGTCGGCGCCGTATATCCAGAAGCCCGCTTCCTTTAAATCTTCCATCGCGCGGACAAGGTTCGGTATTTCCGCCTGAGGCACCCACGATGCTGTGCCCGACGAGGTTTGCGAAATTATACCTGCGTGTTTTGCGTTCCGGCGGTTTCTGCTGATTACCAAGTCCACGCCGAACTGATCGCAGCTTCTAAGGATTGCTCCGTAATTATGCGGATCTGTAATTTCATCAAGGATTAGGACAAGAGCGTTTTGAATATTTGACTCTTCGAGTTTAGTCAGGAAATTTTCTAGGTTGATTTCCGCGCTGCCGCTGCTGTCTGCGGAACTTCGTTCCGATACCTGTAACGCGATGCCGCGGTTATCCGGCGCGAGACCGTCAAGGTCGTATTTGCCGGTTCTTTCCAAACGTATTTTGTTGTTAACCGCGAGAGTGACAATTTCATTTGCGCGCGGACCGGCTTTCGCTACAAGAAGCGGACCGCAGGAAAGCCCTGATTTAATCCGTTCTTCTATTGCGTGGAAACCTGTTAAATACATCATACTGATAATCTGCCTGTGTACTTTTTTACAAAACCGCAGGGGCGGTAAGTCATTTTCGCCTGCCTGAGCCCCTCGCTTCCTAAATCCTGCTCGCGGTTAATTAATTTAAAAAAGCGCGGGAGCGATTCCGCGAACGCTTGATTTAAAAATTGATAAATACCTTTGTATTCGTCAACGGCTTTTTCAAAATGAATCGCGAACATTCTTCCTCTTGCGATGCTTTCGCCGAGACACCACGCGGCGGGTTTTCCGTCAATGTAAAAGATCGAGCCTTTTAACGCAAGCGAATCAAATAAATCCAGCGCTTCCTTCGCCGCGATATAATCGGCGTCGCTTCCCTTTGAACCAGTCTCTGAATTTCTGGCGATTGCGTCCTGCCGCCATCGATCCAGTATTTCTACCGCGTCCGGAATTAACGCTTGTGTCATTTGGCGCTGTTCATAATTTGAATATGTGCTTTTAAAATTGTTTACATGATTTTTTTTCTTATGATATTTTTTCCCGGCAAGTTCCGCAAGGTCGTTTCTTAAATAAAGATAATCAAAATTATTTCTGTCTTCTTCTATTAGAATGCCTTGCTCCGGTAATTTTTCCGCTATTGGATTTAACACCGAATCCGAAATATTTTTCCAGTAATTATGAGTTTTAAACAATGAAGCAAGAGTATCCCAATCCGGCGCATTGCACGGAGTCATGAAAAATGCCTTTCTGCTGTCATCGCCTGTTTTTTCACCGCTTTCCGCTGTCTGATGATCGGCAGGCTGCTTGCCGGAAATTATAAAACCGCCGTCGTCTTTTAAACGGGAGATGCGGTAATTGTATCTTTTTCTGAAAAGATAAAGACCCGCGAAAGTAAATTCCGAAACGCCGTCATAGGTTAAAGACAGCCGGGGATGCAGAGCGTTTTTTATATTTATATCCAGCGGGACAAAATCCGGGTAACAGGGAATCTGAGTGCTGCTCATCGTTTTATAGTCTAATGCCGGCTCAGGCGGCGTATTATTTTGTTCCATTGGAAGGCTCATTTTGTATCCTAAGAAGTATGCTCCTGTTTTTTTGCTTCCTGTTCCATATATTCCTGTTCCTCTCTTTCCTGCTCGGCTTTCTTTTTTAATACCGCTTTACGCGAGCCTATTAATACTGAGACCGGCTCCATAATCGGAATATTTTCGCAGACTATTTTAATTATTACAGTCATCGGCACCGCGAGAACCATGCCGGCAAAACCCCAGATATAACCCCAGATAGACAGTGAAATCAGAATAATAAGCGGCGATATTCCTACATGATCGCCTACAATTTTTGGATCAAAAATATTACACAGTAAATTTACGAATAATATAATCGCCACTACAATAATGACAGGTCCCGGTTCCGGCCAGAACTGGAGTAAAGCAAAGAGCGATATTATAACGCCTGCCACAATGCTGCCAAGCGTAGGTATAAAATTTAAAAGGAACTGGATCACGCCCCAGACAATCGCGAAATCAAGGCCTACAATTGAAAAACCCGCCGCGAAAATGATTCCGTTCGCGAGCGATATTAAAAACTTCGCGGTTAAGTAGCGCGTAACCTGAGATATCAGTTCATTACCCATGCTGGTGATGCGGGCTATCCGGTTTTCGAACGCGGCAATTAATTTTTGCTTAATAAATCCCGCTTCCAAAAGAATAAAAACGATAAAAAGCACAACCAGAACCGCGCTTGATAAAAATTTTAAGAATAGATTTGATGATGATATTGTTACATCGCGTACAATGATACGGATTCCCTCCTGCCCCCAAAGGTTTTGCCAGAACGATAATTCGGCGTCCATTGGGAATTCAAATAAATTAGCAGCCCACTTGTAAATTTCCAGAAAACGGCTTTCGTAATTCGGTATTTGATGAACAATCATCCTTCCTGATACAAAAAGCACCATCCCAAAAAAGTATAAACCGGCGATAATAATCACTATTGCCAGTAAAATTGACAAAATACGCGGACAACGGATTTTATCCATGCTGTTAATTAACGGAAACATTACAAAAGCGAGCAATAAAGCAATAGTAAAAGGCAGAATTACCGAAGACGCGATTTTTAACACCGCTAAAGCGATAATAACGCAGATAAAAATCATCAGAAACAGCACAGCGCGTCCCGAATTCAGGGGTTTTTTATTATTCATTGTACCAGTATGTCATAAAATACGCCTATGGGCAAGAAAGTACTTGACCCTGTGTCCTTTTATTATTATGTTAATAATAACTGATTATACGGTTTGAATGATATAAGATTGAGCTTGATGATATGCAAATACAGAGAGTTTGATTTTGTCATTTAAATAATCAGGCATCTCATGAGAAGCTGGCGTATTTCAGCAGCCTCCCGGGTTTCCTCACCTCCTTTTCCCGGGAGGTTTTTTTATTTTTCTTCCATAACTGTTTTAGAAGCATAAAAAAACCCTGCCAGACAGCAGGGTTTTACCATTTTTGCGGGAATCTGTTAGAGCTGGAACCTTAATCCGACTGATGCACCCAGACTGCGGGCTACAATATCGTACATAGCAGTTAAATCAATTCTTATTACAAATAGATTAAGCGAAATACCACCGAATGCTCTAAAATTAAAGCTGCTTTTTGAATCAGAAGTAGACGAAAAACCGCCATTTGTTAAACTACCAAACCCCATTTCCTCTAATTCATCTCTATAATCATTTAAAAGATTTGGTCCGTTGCCATTTTCATATACTCCTGCCGGCGCATTAACTCCATATCCTGCTTTAGACCAGCCAATACTAGCGCCAACGCCTGCGTATGGGGTAATAATTAACAGCGGGAATGAGACCTGCGCTTTCGCTTCGATTACATTTGTGCTCCAGAAAACATCTAAACTCGGTTCCTTCATTATAAAATAATAATTACCATCAAGTTGTTCATTAACATCACCTATAGGTACACCCATTGATATTTTAGTATTCATGTGGTTAAAACCTATACCGACAGATAATCTGATTGGAAGCGCTTTTCCGTCAATAAGCGCATAACGGAAATCACCGCCGACTAATAAATAATTTAAACCAACATCCGGGAGTAAATCCTTTAGTGCTGTAATTTTGGACGTATCCAGCCAGCCTAGCTTAAAACCAACATCAAAAGGAATGCCGTGACCGCCGAGCCTTAAATCAAAAGTATACGCTGGAATCGGGAAACCTCCGATTATATTAAATATTTTTCCTGCTTCTCCCATTTGATCTGTTATACCGGAAATTGCATCACCCGCTCCAATTACATCTAATAAACCGCCAATAGCACTAAAATTTAAAGGCGTAAAACCTACAGACAGACCTAAACCAAAATGCGGCGGAGCGCCAATAAGCGGTCCAATATAAGCGTCTGACCAGTTCAAGCCTATTGTAGAATTAAACGGCAGTGATTTTGCCAATTCGCCTATAAAAGTGCCTAAAGCGTCATTCAATTCTTCGATTGGAAAATCTTCCGAGAACGCCGGACTTGCCGCCAATATAAATATTACCGCGAAAATACAGGCTATTTTTCCTAATTTCTTCATATTTTTCCTCCTATATGAATAAATTGTCATATCATGGGTGATGTTATCAAAATTCGTCTTTTTGAACAATACCCCTAAATTATATTATAACAAATATTTATTTGATTTACCTGTAAATCTAAAAATTTTTATCTTGACCGCGTCCTTTTTTTTATTTACCATTAGTTGTCCTGCGCCAGGTACCGTGCGAGCGGACGCTGCCCAACCCCGCCAGGTCCGGAAGGAAGCAACGGTAAGCAGAAGTCCGCTGCGCCGCGGCCTCCCTGGCTCAGGGCGTTTTTTACTATAGTTTTTTTTTATACAATTAGATAGAATATCCGCATGGCGATTTCCGGCTATGAAGTGACAGCTTCCAAATACAGACCTAAGACTTTTGATGAACTTGCAGGGCAGGAATTTGTTGTTTCTACCATTAAAAATTCCTTAAAAAACGGGCAGATTGCCCATGCCTATCTTTTCGCGGGGCCAAGGGGCTGCGGTAAAACGAGCGCCGCGCGTATTTTAGCGCGTTCGCTTAACTGCGAGAAAGGTTATGACGCGGGACCGTGCGGCGGCAG
>Ga0209755_10008560_pt1 | contig 10928 bp, 12 predicted proteins | sample TergutCo191P1_FD_187301 | JGI IMG/M metagenome (GOLD analysis project Ga0209755, IMG submission 187301) | Cornitermes sp. P1 segment gut microbial communities from Petit-Saut dam, French Guiana - Co191P1 (SPAdes) (version 2) | ecosystem: Host-associated > Arthropoda: Insects > Digestive system... | reverse complement strand
CTAAGTGAAAACTAGAATAAATGGAAATAATGATGTAAGGCATACCTAAACCAGGAAATACAAATAATTAAACAAATACGGAATATGGAGGTGGATCCAGACACACATACACAGCACGACAGAAGGCGCGGCCACCCCCCGGGGGTCCCACACCCTCCAAGGGCTATACGGAAACACAGCAGAACATACCAACACCCAGCACACAGGTAAGCTGTTCCAAACTATTCACACCCCACTGCAGAGAAACCTCCCTACGCACAAAACTGGACTAAATATCCACCTACTCACACACACACATCTGTCCCCACAGGCAAGGGAATTCTCGCAACCCAAGGCCACTCAAGCCCCTCCCACATCATAGCACAACCAAGGAAGAACAGCAAACAATGAACACAGGACTTCACACCGGGAAACATACACCCACAACAACTCCAGTTTTTTATATAACGTTTATCTTGGGTCGCTGTTTGTTAAATTATTAATTATTTGTATTTCCTGGTTTAGGTATGCCTTACTTCATTATTTCCATTTATTCTAGTTTTCACATAGGATTGTTTTGATTTTGATTTGTTTTTGGTTTGTTTTATTTGTGTCTTGTTATACGTTGCTAACTAAACATGTAGAGATCTCTACATTATGCACGTGATATAGCTTACAGTAAGTTCTTAAGTACTCCCAAGGCAACCTGACGATAGCCATCACGGGCCGAAACATGTAGTTGTTTTTCAATACATAATTAAACCTCACTGACAGTTGTGTTTGACTACCCACACTCCCCCCCCCAAATACTTGGGGACAATAAGCACAGTTGACAAAACACAACAGTAAGCCAAAGATGAGATAACTCCAACCTCTACCTCATTGTGGCTGAGATCCAAAACCTCCAAAGTTCTAGCCAAACGAATGTCACCAATCCAGTCCCACCTTCCATCCTGAGCTGGGATTTCACCAAATTTATTGTGAGAAACAAACAAACATTTGAGAGAAGGAAGCATTCCGAGCTCTTGTGGCAAGAATGTCAGGTTGTTGTGGCTGAGATCTAGCACTTTCAGATTATGTAAACGTATAATCCTGTTATCAAACTTGTCCTGTTCTGCATGGTTTATCTAGAACAGAAAGAAAAGCAAATTAACAAAAATTACAAAAAAAATGTCCATCACCTAAACATTCAGTGCTGAATAATATAGAAGTTAATTAGCACATAAAACGTTAATAGTAATCAAATTTTCTGTGGAATGGTACCTTATCCCTCATTATATGTATTTCCTTCTGGCAGTGGTACATATTCATTTCTGTAACAATGAGCATAGTCCCTCCTTTTTTGTCTGCAGTGATTACAACATGAGAAAAGATGTAAAGTAACACACAGTACATAACAGTCAAAAGGTAGCACGACAACTGAATCGAATAAGAGATGGAAGGGCATGGGCATGGCCTAATATGTGGTACTACCACAATATGTCTGAAAAAATTGAGGATAAATAATGAAAAACCTCAGTTGGGATATGGAGTCTCTGGGCCAAAATTAAATTGGACCTTAAAAATATGAAGCAGAAGTGATACTCAAAAACATTTGGTGAATTTTCTGACAAAAGCAGTGGCTATCAATGTGTGGTTAAGTACAAACAGATGAAAAAGATCATAATGCCTGTCACTGACGAGGAAGTGAGGTGAAACGCTACCTACCCCTTGTGAAGTCATTCTATGGATGCACAAGAGTACAGTAATCCTTCAGCATACATGTCAGGCACAACAAGAAACAAATGTTTCATTTATTAATTCCAGACAAGATGTAGGAGTTTTAATAACAAGCCAGATTTAATGACATAATGAAAGGTCAAAAACCTGCCCCATGACTCTTAACTCATTAACCTCCTCCCACCCATGGTCAAATAATAATGGTTTCCAAGCTGTGGACTGAACATTTTGAATTACATATGGCAAAATTACCATTTAAATGGAATTATACTATTTCATGAGTGAAATACAGTTACACTTTACCTTCAATGTTTGCAGAGTTCTAGGAAATCCCTCCAGAGTTGGGTATGCTGCTTTTGACAACACAACATATTTTGTTTTTGGAGCAGGTGGCAAACCAGATACAGGAGTGATACTGGACAGCATCAACGATTTTGTAGACACCTTCTCCTCCAAAGCAAGTTTCAGAATTCGCAGGAAAAGTTTCAGTTGTAATGGGTCACATATAATACAGATGTCATGAGGTGGGTTCCTGAATCTAACCGTTGCCTTTCCTGCGTCTACAAAACGAGTGAATATCTGTTCAATATTTTTCTTCACCTAAAAATATGAAAAGCATTAAACATCATATGCACTGGCGTAATGCGATCTAATTTCTTTTAAATTAATCCCCTCCTATTTAAGCCTACCGTTATTACCTTGTACTTTGTCCCCAATTTATTTTGAGCTGACTGGTGGAATACAAACAATTCTCCCTCTGCGCCAGGTTGCTTTCCGATAGCCAGAATAGACTGACTACGCCTTTTTCCTGATATATTGCAGGCAGGAAGCAAGCGGTTGCATACTTCAATACTTCCGAAAATCTTCATGTTATTAAAACAAATTTCAAACCACTCACGATCAGGAAAAAGAACTTAATTCACGGCATCACGTACTATTCTTTTCTCATTCTACAAATGTGGCGGGACAGGGTTGACAACTTAGTAAGATAAATTTTGTGCCGCGCGAGAACTCCATACTAATCACAGATTATGAACCTACTTTGCCCCAATTCCTGTGCAAATTGCTGCAAACACACTACATATGGCAGGGAACAGCGCTGACCATCCTTCCCAGCCACGGATCATACCAGCACTAGCTGCTTATACATCCAGAGGAGTGAAGTGTTCTGCTATGTCGCGGTGGTCTGTGATGGCGGGCACTTGTGAATACGGCAATGAACTGTCGGGTTCCATAAAATGCGGGAATTCCTTGACTAGCTGCAAACCGGTTAGTTTCTCAAGAAGAACTCTGCTGTATGAAGTATGTAAGGAGTAATTAAGTAAGTGACTAGAATGGCGAAAAGTGACGCAATAGTGACGAATACTGACAGACTGCGATAAAAAGTGCCTAAAATGTAAAAAATGATGAAAATAATTGAAAGGTAAGTGTCTTTGCTGTGCTGGGTGTTTGTCAAGCGTGCCTGTTATCGTCTTGGCACAGAATTTTTGTGTACCTACTTCAGTGTACATAATTGTGTTCTCATGTTTTTCTGTAGGCAAAGCCACCAGAAGAAGAAATAACACTAGCGTTAACAAATATAGAAAACTATTTGCAGTCGTTGTGAACCGTTTTCCAGAGAAAGGAATATTTACCTCATGACCGTCTTGGAAGACGTAAGTGGAAGTATAATTTCTGTAATTTAAAAGTAATGGACACTGTGAAACATGCATTGTGTTATTACAGTTGATAATGCACTGCATTGTGTAATAAAGTGTCATGTTCTGCAAATTGTGTGAAGGTTACAAAATTGGGAAGGGAGGGATTGAGAGGACATATAGTTTGCATGGGGGTTTTCAGAAATGTTATGCTTTGCAGGAGAGAGAACTGCAGGGAACAGAAAGTAGTACACAGATCATTGTTCACTGCTCAATGGTAGGTACTAGTTGGTGATCTAGAGATAGAGGGAAAATATTAACATCACTTTGCATAAGGTGTGATGTTGCTGATGGGATTGATCTGGCTGGGGGTACCTGAAAAGTCAGAATTCATTCCCTGTGTAATGTGGGAAGCTTTGGTACTTGTTGCACAAATGCTTTACAAGAAGGCAGTACTGTGGCTGGATGATCATGGAATCACTGATAAGTATGTGGCAGGGAAGAGTTTTCTCTTGTCTTCAGAGTATCCAGACAACCTCCAAGGCGAGCTCAGCCCTGCTGCCCATTCAGTCCGTACTCAGGGTAAAGCAGCTTGGTCAGGAAGCAAACCACTTACCTCCATCTAATGCCAGGGTTAATACCATATGGAGTTATGTATGCAGTACCTCTACACCTCCCTACACCGTCATTGTGTAGTGCTTTATGAAACATGCAGATAGCATTACTTTATATGAAGTGTTTTCATGCTAATGATTTGTGTTGCTCATAGCACAGGCTGATGTGTGAACAATAGTAGGGGGATTACCATGTAAAATAATGTACTTGTTGACAGGCAGCAGTGATAAAATGCTGTTCCAAATGGTGAAGAAATGACCATGTGGATGTTGTCTGTTCATACTGTCATCTGGGACCTCTATGACTTCAGATATAACTTGTATATTGTATTACCCTTTGTGTCATCATTGTTTTGTGCGTTGACTGTTGCATAACACTGGACAGTGCTGCAACTTCATTGCACTGGCATAGAGTGGACTGTGAAGAAAATATCACCATCAGGAATTAAGTTTTTTATTTATGTGTGCAATCATTTTTACGACATACATATTTAATTTATTTCATGTGGTGGTAGTTGTGTATAATGGAGACAGTTGTTTCTATTTTGAGAACATTGAACATAGTAAGTAGTTTGAAGTGTGTGATTCTCCTTGTGATATTATTTTAGTAAATTTGAAGTTCATCCTTTGTGTTTTGACTCTAAAATGAATATCTAAACTGCTTATGTTGATAAACAGGAAATATTTCAGGTCATGTTTCCTCAGTTTGTTTGAGAGGCAGAATATGAAACACTGTGTACACAACTGGTGGAAAAAGTGCATTGTATTCAATGCTGTACCTGTAAAAGAACCGTACTGCTCTTCTGTAATTTGATTTTCCCAATGTGACATTTCCATCCACACTTTAATTGTTCTTAATATCCTTTGATACATTATTTGAGGTGCTGAAAGTGGTGAGAATTAATAATGCAGTCTAGGTTAGGTCCTGTATAGTCTGGAACATGGTTATGAATGTTTTGGAGAATCATTCAGGGTCTGTCTTTACAGGCCATCAAGAGATAGAAGCAGCGTATCTTGACTGAAACCTCAGTACCCACCAGTCAGATTACATGGTCCAATAATCCAGAAGACTAATATGCATTCTTAATATTATGCACTCACCATGCGTTGTGTCAGTACCATGTTTATTACAACCAACTAGGTAAATGTATTAGGCAGTAAATACACATTATTTTACATAATATTTTGATCTCAGCAGAAATATGTTGGAGAAAATATAATGCAAAATAATAAGGTATATTACCTAATAAGTGAATTTAGTTTGTGTGTAGTAATTTTGAAATTTGGTATTTTTTTTATTGTATGCATGAAGAGGGGGTGGAGGAGAGGGTATTGTATGAGAGAGTGCCACTTTACTGATGTCATGCTACATAGTTCCATTAGTTACCACTAGCAGCATCCTTTACCTCCAGCGACTGAACCACGCCAGTTACATATAAAATTGACCACACCACTTATAGAAATGTAATACATTTCCATGGAGTTTCCATCCGTAAGAAGTATAAATCCGTGGTCAAAACTTCTGAGATGTGAACAACCCTAGCACCATATCATAGTATTTGCTAACAAATTTTTTGGTAGGTGGAATGGATGTGCATATATACAGGCTAGTTAGTGCTGTTTTGTCAGATAGATTGAATGATGTTAGTAGCAGGAGAACATATTTTTGAATAGGTATTAGACTGTGCTCTCTGACCACAGAGAGTTGATTTAGATAGCAGCCCTTTGTAGTGTATGTTATTTTGCAAGGAAATGTAATTTCTTGATACAGATGCAGCTGTGTGATTTCAGAGGTTTTCACAGTGGTGTAGTTGGGGATTCAGTGTTCTTGGATAGAACAAAACATTATACCACAGAAGGCGACAATTCTCATGTGTAGCTGCCCAACTTCTTCTTGTCATTAAAGTTAGGTATGTTTGACAAACTTGGATTTTAGAAATTTTGAAGTATTTTGTTACTGTTAGAAGTTAAACTGAACTGGCTGAGGGTAAGGTTAGATGGAATTTATGGTGATGATGAGTGTTTTGGTTTCATAACAGTATAATTTTTTGAAAATCTGCTACTTGAGGAGCATCCTATACTAGGAACTTAATAGGTGAAATTGAAACAAAGTTTGACATGAAACATATTTCACACAATTCAGGGGTGTCCTGCCGAAGTTTCAACTACTGGTTGCATGTCTCATTGTCAACTGCCAGTTTTGTAAATCAGCCCACTTTTTAGATTCGAAAAAAGTGTTAACATGTGGGTAAAAATGTATGGTGTCAAAACAGACCAGGCTTAATTGGAACCAGGACAATTTTTAGTCTGTTTAGAAACTCTTAGATACTGGCTCAGTCAACCAGTGTGAACTAGCTTTAGCACACCCTTGACACAGTTGGTGTAATGTTTATTTGTAATTTGCAGACTATGTTGTTACAAGCTGATATTTTGACAAATGCTTGGTATAAACATTGAGTTAGGATGTATCATTTGAAGATAGATGATATTCACTCTAGAGTGATCAGTAATTTTTCATATACTCTATTTGCAGGGAATATACATGATACCATTTTTAATCTTTCTCTTGATATAAAATATAAAATACAGTTTTACACTTTGAAACCATACTGGAACATGACTTTGTTAAAATACGTATAGTAGGATAGCATACCTTTTAGCTTCTGATAAGAAGACACTTTAATATGAACTATATAAAAATTGCTGTATCAGTGAGCATCTTAATTATAAAGAATATATTTGTAATAATGAGTCTTAACTGTAATAGTGTTTTATGTTCACTCTGCTAGTGGATCATTGAAGCTATTTGTCTACTTGTTAAATGTGAGTTAAAAATTGAGATGGATGAATGGGAATGCCTTTGCATTTTGTTGGTATCCTTATCTGCTCTTTTTTCTGTACTGATCCACAGGTGTGGAACAATAAATTGTATACTGTTTATATAGTGTATAATATAAGGGCAAAGGCTTGTATTGTTCAGGTTCTCATGGTACTGACTATCAAGATTCTTGTCTTCTGGGGTTTATTCATTTGTTCTAAAGGTGGAGGCACTGGTTCTAACAGTGAGTACATACCTACACTGGGTCACATTCCAGAAGACAGTAATCTAGAGTGTAGGCATGTTTTGTGTGTCCTTTAAGTTATGAAATGGTAAATAGGTTGGTGTGGGGCAATTAGAATGGTGTGGATAAGTGTGGGTTCTTTGTGGAGAAACATCTGAGGTGAATATATTTGTCTGACTGGTGAATTGAGCTAGCATCTGTGAAACCCTTGCTGTTCTCCATGTGTCTGTCCATAAGCACATGGATCAGGATACTTTATTTGTGTAATATTTGATGCTGAAAATTCTTACTAATTTCATGCCTAGTACTGTACTTTTAAACCATGTTTGTGAATGAGGAATGCATGATAACTTGATGAAACTATCGTATTACTTATCCACATCATTGGACAACGTTTTAGATGATATTGGTCATGTGTGTGTGTATAAAATTGTGCACACTGGCTGCTTGACTGGCTGGGATTCAGTTCTTGTCGCAGGCATTGGAAATTTTGCTGTTCTCACCCTGTCCAGAATAGCATGCAGTTCACCATATCTCTTATCCAGTGGATATTGGTGGTCTTTCTTGTGAGGTGTAGACTGAATTAAGTTGAATACTCACCCTCACTATTGCTGAGAATGCATAGAGTTTTACCTCCAGGCCTCGTATGTGTTTTCCTGACATGTTGCTATGCACAGGTGCAACTTACTATGTTTATCTCATACGAAGCTCACTGTTTAAGAATGAGAGATTTGGTGAGGAGACATCATGGAAAATATTCACTTGAAAGATCAAGGCAGTATGAGGAAAACTTTACTCTTGATCTTAGAGAAAACGGATGTGGAGGTGTGAAGCAGTGCATACTGGCATACAGTTGTGTGGAATAGTATGTTCTAAAGTATCTGTGGAGTGGAACTTTTGGGTTCTGCTACCAGAGTGAATTTTTTGGCTTCTCTTACAGGCAATAATATGAAGTACACCTCATTTTATTGCATGATATAAGGTTACTTGCCCTTGTTGATTAATCTAATTTAAGTCTATAGAGTGAAGTAAATAATTTGGTATAAAATACAGGTAAAAATTTCTATTTTATCACTGTGTCTGGCATAAAATATATATAAGATGTATAAAAGAGTCATATACAGTCTTTATAAAATTAGATGCATTTTGGTTATACTGCAGCAGTACAACACTCTTGACAGAAGTATACAGTCTCTTACGCCTGTGCATATTGTAACTGAATTATACGTGTGTTAGAAATCATATTTCATGAATTTATTTGTTGGGGGGAATGGTACCATGTAATTTTAAGTGTTTATGCTTACAGAACACAGAAGTATACATAAACACGTATGTACATACTTTGTTGACATCAGCTTTAAAACATTTTCACAACACATAGTGATTACTGACACTGTATTGTAGTTACAGTTAATAGTCATTTACAGCAAAATATTTATGGGCATAAAATATATTTTCAGGAGGATAAATATATTTGAAATCTTCAAAATATATATCTTGAATGTATGCAATCTATTTTGGTGTCACCAACAAATTCCATTATTGCACAACTCTCGTCTGTACAGAATTCATGATTGTCGTTACAAAACATTAAAATCTTCATATACTCTTTTATCATTTGTATCCATGTCACTCTGTTCTCAGAGTGCACTGAATCAGTGTGACAACTGGTGCATGTTTATCATTGATGACTGACCTCAGGCAGTTGTAAATCATAATGACATCACCTGGAAAGAAAATGCAGAGTAGTTGTGTAATGGTTAAATAGTTCTGTTTTTACATATCAGTCACTAAACTATGAAATATGCAAATATGAAAATACATTCACTGTTGCTCCAGTTGCTACACAGTGAAGCTAATATGCACATTGTGTAATGCTTCAATGTGAACAGATAAAAAAAAAAGAAAGAAACAGGGCAGTAATAGATAGTGCTTTTATAAATGACACTTGAAAAACTGCAGCTGCGTGGAATTCTGCGCAATTGTAATATGCCCTGGCAATTTGCAAAATTTTGTTGGGTTCCAACTTCAGTTCAGAGTGGCTTACATACAGAAGAAATTTCAATACTGGTGGCTTATTCAGTGTATGTTTAGCATTTCACCATTTCAGCAAAATGGACTGAACTTTCTTAGCATAAATCCTGCTGTTCATCTTGCTGTATGCAAGGGTTTGTGGTATTTTAATATGTCAATGGTAATGGAAATTCATACATCATAATACAGTGCAGTCATAGCTGACATCATACCTGTAGATGAATACTGGTTCTTGACATACTGATGACACAGATATGGTAGGTGTACATTGGGTACTCCTGGTTCAGTGAAGAATAGGACATGCCTGGAACATACTAGCATTTGCACAGATGATGGCCCCAGTGAGGTAACGAGATGCACAGCTTCGTTGTTTTCCACTTACATAATTATCACTGAGTAAGTCAAGTCCTTGCATTTCCATGCGCTGAGTTTGGCTGTTGGATATAGGAATGTTAACAAACATGTTGGGAGGATTATTTTTCAAATAGTTTGGAAGTGGGAAATATAATTTATATTATTGAGTGATTGGTCCAGTTTTAAGGGATATGGGTCTTAACGTTAAGTTATATATAACAGGTTAAAACTTTAGGACATGTATGAAAATGAAGACAAGGGTAATGGATATAGAAGTATGAAATATGTACATAAGAGAAAATGGGCAATGAGATACAAATTAAATAAACACATGATATAAGAAGAGTTGGATGAGGCACAAACATTAATAGCAACTAGAAAAAAGTAGTTACCTTGGTGAATGAATGATGAGTGAAGGGACTTAACATGCAGGAGGTACATGGTAGTAGCTATTTAAACTGCTGGGACTACTCTACAGTTCTGGTACAGAATGTATAATGACATAAATTGTATATTCATTGCCTGATTAATTACATGAACATTAAATGCTAATTCAGGATGAATAAGGACTAGAATAATTGAGATAGTGGTATTTAAATAGGCCACAAGGACATCTAAAACCATTATATGAATAAGAGGGAGATACTTGAGACTGACACAGCTTGTGGGGTTTATCCTTGCAAAGCAGACTTGTTAATATTTCTAGTTTATCATCACATGCAGATAATGGACGGGAAAAGATGGTGGCAGGGTTTATGGTCTGGCATGGACAGGGGTAGTATCCTCTGGACTTGGTGAGTCGTCTCGTCGTGACTTGACCCTCACAACTGCCCTTCGTCCCACACCACCATCGTCTAGCTGTTGAGTGTATTTAGGCCCCACAGCACCAGGTGTCTGCAGTCGAACCTTCTCTGGATCTCCTGTAGTCTCATCAGAACGCATCAAGAAGAACAACCCAAAGTTCAGTTGTGGAATGTCATAGAAAACAGTGAGGATGAGCATCATAAAGGTCAGGCCAACCAACAGGTACCCTGCAACAGTCACAACTTGTTTAGCGTAAAGTAACACATAAGTATAACTCAGAAACCTACATGAAAGTCTGTTGTGCTAAACATTGCTTCTTCACTGTGTTTACTGTTTTTCAGAGTCATGTTTGTAAGTGTAACTATCTTTGGGTTGAGAGATATTGACATGTTTTTGTTGTGTAGTTTCAGCCTAAATACTGAGTAAACAAAACCTTCTTCAGAAAAGTGTGTTTCTTGACATAATTTCAGAAACTTACTCAGAGAAAACAATGTAATTCATCTTCATTGTTGCACCGTGCATTTCATAGAATCATTTAATTAGCACCGCAACTAATGCACATATATAAATTTTTTTACATTAGAACATTTAAAATCACTCCAGCGTGTTTCAATCCTAAGATCATCTTCAGGGAGCTACACTGTTCCTTGCTAAAGTCACATTTTTAAAATACATCATCAATCAGTGAGTGTATTTTAAAAATGTGACTTCAGCAAGGAACAGTG
>Ga0209755_10008559_pt1 | contig 10929 bp, 4 predicted proteins | sample TergutCo191P1_FD_187301 | JGI IMG/M metagenome (GOLD analysis project Ga0209755, IMG submission 187301) | Cornitermes sp. P1 segment gut microbial communities from Petit-Saut dam, French Guiana - Co191P1 (SPAdes) (version 2) | ecosystem: Host-associated > Arthropoda: Insects > Digestive system >... | reverse complement strand
CTTGCGCTCCACAAAATGCACAAAACACCACATCACTTGTGTCAGTAAAATAAAATCTTGCAGCTGTTAAATTATGCTATCTATGAAAGCTACCGCCCATTTTTCAAATTTTTACGGCGATCTGCTACACTCTTTTTATTTAAGTGCTGCAGGTCTTTGTAGATTTATTGTAGTCGGAGGTGGAATATAAAATGGTATAAAAATGGAACAAGCGAAATTACCAATGACTGTAGAGGGCAAGTGATAACTGACACTGTCCTCCCTTCGTAGATGACCTTAAATATAGCTACAGATTCTCCACCACGCATTAATTTCCTATGATAAAAAGTTTATGAATTATTGAATTGTGTGGGTGGTCTTAATTTTTTTCGCTTCCATTAGACTCCCGGTGCTAAAAGGTTTATGACTAATTTAACTATGTGGGTGGTCCAAATTTTTTACCCTTCCATTACACTTCCGGTGCTAAAAGGTTATGACTCACGCTTTGATTATAGTGGTGGGAAATAAAATCAATTAAGTGATATTAAGAAACACATGCGTTTATGAACAGGTACGTCCTGAGCATGTTGCAAAATTTCTAGAGGTGATTGTTATAAAATGGAATGTTTTGACGGGTGTAGTATATTCTTAGTTGAGCATTGATTCCGAATACAAATTTGAGACTTGCACCAGCTTGCTACAGCGACTACAGCTACTGTCTGAGCTGCTGTTACAACTGTTCACTGCGCCAGCTTGACATAGTTACAGCTACAATGATATTAACTGAATCAAACAGCCAACAACTACCAGCCTGCCTCATCTGTCATCATATTTAATTACGACTGGCTGTTTACTTAGAAATCATAATATAAGAATAGATAAGATGCTGATTTTGAACAGAGAGAGGGGTATCCCGACTACCCTAGCTCCCACATTTACCAGGTAGGAGAATGAGTCGGAGGTAACATTCTCCAGCAGAAAAGTCCTCTGTCGGCCATAACTGATGTGTTACCTTCTAAATTTTGGATGAAACGAGCAAATATTAACCAAGATTTAATGCAACCGGGCATATGTTCATCAAGTATAACCCCCTAGTGAAAAGCATGACCCTACATTTTGTTTAAAAGAGTGCAATTGTGCATTTCCTAATTATTTCTCTGATGATGTACGTGTAAGAGATTTGGTAGGCCTCACAATTCGGAACACAGAGAATGTCCAATGGGCATTAGTTTCCGGCGACGTGAATAGTTAAATCTGATGTGGTCGGTGGTGATCTGGGGAATGTCATTCAGTCTAATGCGTGATTCGGCTTGAGTGACCAACTCGAAGTAAATTTGGACCATTTTAGGATGCATATTGGTAACGGTAAAAAGGCTGAGAAGAAGAAAGGGCGATTTTTAGATGTTTTGACTGCTATTACAAAAGTATAGTTTCAGTGAAGACGACAGCCTTGTGTTTGTCTCATTCATTAATTTTTTCTGTTGCCAAGTTAAATGGGTACACCCAAGTACAAATCCTATAGATATGACAAGGTTTGAAGCAACCTGTTGAAGAACCCTAAAGCGCTTCTGAAGTTAAGTTGACTAATGGCGGAGAGTTTCATGAACATGAACAGTTTCAAAATTCTCTTACGGACTACAAAAGTATTGTGTAAGTTGTTTTAAACCCTGATAGGATCATTTCCAGTGGAAATTCTCTTTCCAGCAAGAAATTGCACATTTTATATTATTCTGGACATTTTAATGTGAATGTGAACCTCAAAGCTGTCATGCTAAAAAGAGGTACATATTTAACGAGTGCGGCACATAGTATGACTTTACACACAAGATTGATAATGCTTGGTCCTTGTGTAGGGCGACACCACCCTGTTTCAAAGATCAGTCAAATTATTTTACTTCATGCAACAGGCGGTTTCTCAGTGAGACATGTTTTCAGAATCATTTGGCCATCAACGTGAAAAGCAATGTAGTCTGTCAGTGGAGTCAAGTATGCCGAAGTTGTAGATTCACAGAAACTAGTGATTCAAAACACGAATGTATTAAGAGGTTTTACATTAATTGATACAAGAATAAATGTTCAGACCATTTTTGCTACGTTCCTCCGCTGAAACCTAGAAATCCGTAAGACAGGTTTTTGTATGCCTTATTTGAAACGGAGTGCAGACAGAACCTTGAAAAGCATGATGGGTCCTTTGAGCACATTGTTCAAAGTGCGAATCGGTGATTGACTTGAGTGTGATTAGCGTACCCAAGTGTTTTGGGAGGAAGACCAAATAGACGAATTTAATGATTATCTACGGCAGTCCAGACCGAACGAAAATAAGATTTGTGTCACGTCACATAACGCTCGTGGAAACGACGCACAATTTCTGCTAAGAAAATTTCTAAAACAGAGTTGCACACCCCAATTGATGATGGGCGTTTTTAAATTCTTAGTATGGTTGTTAAGGATCTGTGCTTTTTGGTATCTCGTAATTTTCTGCCTGAGAGTCTAAAAGCATGCCAAAATCATTTGACCCAATATGCAAGAACGGGTACTATGCCCATTTTCTTAATACGGGCAAAAATTTGGTTCATGTGAGCCCTCATCCTGAAACGAATTTCCATGTAGAAATTTATATGTCAGGAGATTAGAGACCCTAATTTTTGCAATGGTATGAGGAGCAAAAAGACAACATATTTTGCAATAAGCAGGAGCTCTTGGCCTATCGTCCATTTAGGGATTTTTAATTTGTCAAAATGGAACACTTTCGACAGGCTAGAAAAACATCGAACATTTGCAATTAGGTGTTCTTGACAGTTTATTTAAACAAGACAGTGTAGGTATTATACAGATAGCCGGACACCTAATGGGAGATCGCCAGTCTATTGAAACCATTCAATAGCTGGTGTACAATGTTACTCATGGCGGAGATGGAAGGCAGGTTCATTTGTGGGGTTACCAAATGTGGAAGTCGACGGATACTTTGCATAGATTGGGGAAGTCTTTGAGTACGTTGGATGTTTTTGGCATGGGTGTCAATGCAAGCCCAACCGACATAAGCCCATCGACAACACTGGAGAAACGGTGCTGAGCCGGTATGTGAAGACTAAAGCGAGGTTGCAGAAAATAAGTGACGCAGACTATGAAGTTGTTTCGATCCGGGTGGGTGTTTAGAAACCACTTGCTTGACAAACCTGACCTCGGAAATGAATTATTCTCGCACCCTAATTTAAAGAATTCTTCAATAAATTGTAGTATCCAGTGGCTCTCATGGCCCATTGACTATGAGTTGAAGCTCAGTCTAGACACCGAGGAATGTGAAACAATTGTTTCGATTAAGGCAACTGTCAAGGAAATATGAACCAACTTGTTGTGTGGTTTTTTGTGAGTGTATTGGAAAAGGATAGGACAAGAGACATTTCGCAGTTTCTAGTTTAATATAGTCCTGGAGTCTGCTAACAAAGGGTGGTTCCGTTAGGCAACCGTCGTCCATTCAACATCTCTGTACCTCTGTTGGATGGCGACTTAGAAATTGGACCTACTCCTACGCTTGCCTGTTGTTGCCGTTCTACTGCAATCATTTAAACTTCTAAAAAAGTTACATTATCAATTAACCGCGAACAATGTCGTGAGCTATAACTCTTAATCAACGTGGCCCACTCTTCCTCGTCACTGTCCATTACTCGGAGGTAAACACAGGACCGCCGAGTTTGGACACTACATATAAATTGGTGGCAGCGTGTGCGGGGTATTTTAGTCGACCGTCTTCGTCCAACAAGAGCGAAAGTTTTTCAATTCGCGAGTTCATTCTGGCCACCTAAGCAACACCGCACAACAATAAGTCCCGGGTTTGTTAGAAGCTCGTAGATCACAAGGGATCGAGGAGCGGAACCTGTCCACAGCGGTCGGAGCTGCATAGCGCTGGCCGCCGTCGTGGAGAGCAGTGCACAGCTCCCGAAGGTCCCGCCAGTTTGGTAAATTGAGCCCCTGCCAACGTCATCCTCCGCGTCCGATCGGCGAGATCAACTTCAGTCACTGGTACGTCCCTTGACGATCGTTTCGGTTTTACGCGATCTCCGGTGAATGGCACGCGTCGCTACGAGGAGGGCTGCCGGCTGAGGGGAAGGTCATAACTGGACACCGTTGCTGCAGACTATGCCGCCACAAAAGCTGGGTTGGACCTATTCATTTGCAGGAGTGCATGAATGAACACCGTGAATATCCCGCAACAGGGATCCGAAACCGACTAAGAGGGTCCCCTTGCCCATAGCAGCCGTCGCCAATAGAACCTTCTGCAGAGTAAGCCATGCTCAGGTGTATTTAAAAGTATCGAATTATAGGAACGCTTTCGCATGTATAATTCTATTCAAGATTAAACAGATTTAGGTTTGATAAGAAGAATAAGCAGTAGGTTTTCATAAGAAAGTGTAATAAAACAATAGATTGTATAGCTATTAGGATGCAATAAGCAATAGTAATAAGAAGTATAAAAAGAGAGTTTTTAGTTGAGTTGTGCTGAAGCAAAGTGTGTAGAGAGGGACAGCCGAGCCGACGGTAAACGTAAGGCATGAGTTAACCACGTTCAGGGAACACAGTGGATCCCTTGCAAGGCAGATACTGCAGCTTATCGGAAGCTATAAATCTATTTAACCGACCATTTAATGGTTATAATAGAAAGAAAGAAATTTGAAAATAACGTCACTACGGCTTTTGAACTAGTTAATCCAAACGAACATGCCTTATTACTACAATTTATCAAGACAGAAATAGCCGGACAAGCTAGGAGCAAACTCCTGGTTAGGGACTTTACATGGACATGGCGTGACGTAAAACACATTTTGGGGAAAATTAAGGGATTTGAAAAACTAGATTGTTACACGTGTAGAATGTTTAGTAGCAGACAGGGCGCGAGTCAGAGCACAGCATCGTGGTGTAGTAAAATCGAAAAATGGAGTCTGAGTTGAGGGAAGCGGCATACAGAATATGTGAAGATGAAAAATAATTGGTGCTATGGAACTCATTAATCATCGCTGTAAGGCCTGTTTCGTGCAAGGTTTAAACAATAAAGGAATCCAGACCATTAATCGGTCAAATGGAGATCTTGCTCTTTTATCAGCCTCTATAGACACCGCCCTAGAAGAGGAATCGGCAGTTCTATCCGCTAGAGAAAGATGGTTCTCAGTGCAGATAAGTTTTCGAAATATATTTAAAGGGTCAACCCGCGTATCAGTAAATAGTCCAGGTAGAAGAAGTAACGAACAAATGTGAAGTGAGTCCGGCAATGGGCGTGGGTTCATATCCCGTGTAGAACCAGGAAGCCCTCTGCACCCTGGACTCGCGGTTAATATGAGAGATAGTGTAAGGCATGATAGAGGCGTAATTAGTCGCGAGATTTAAAGTACAGGTGCACGAGATTCAGTTAAGGGAATAATATGTTATGTTTGTGATAATTTTGGATATGTGACAAAGCATGTGCAATGACAGATTGTTCTGTGTGGAGGAGAGGTAGTTCTGGAAAGTGTCCAAGGGTGCGCGGCAGAAAAAGCCCGGGGGTAATGATGGTCTGAACACAGCCAGGGACCGCAGCGTTGAATACGGTCACGATAAATGTAGGTAAGAGAGTGAAAGAGAAATTGAAGTTTTTAACTGATACGGGAGCCCAATCGAATATACGTAAGTATGGCAGTATTAAAGAGGGATCTGTATACGATCCAAGAAAAGTAGTAAATGTGAGATGAATATCACGTGGTACAGTGAGTACATTCGGGGATATTAAGAAAAAGTTAAGCACTGAGAATCATGAAACAACGCACAATTTTCGTATGGTTTGTGATGGGATACGGATCCCGTTCAATGGGATGCGAGAAGACTACTTCGTAAGTAAGAAAATTAGAATTGATTATTAGAAGAGAGAAATTGTAATTGGCAACGCGAAGTTGAAATTTGATGATAGTATCTAATCAGACGAACGAGTTAGAGAAGGGAGCATGTGTGCGAAATGTGTGAGAGTGGTAAAAATTTATAACGAATTATGAAGAACTTAAAACAGGGTTGATTGGCAAAACTGAGCTGTTGCTAGGAGTTATTATTTCTGAAACTAACCGTAGTACGAGACGGAGGATGACTTATTGGCGTTCTAAATATGAACGATGAGAAAGTCAGTTAACCTCTACCTGTAGTAGTTTTAGAAAAATGTGAAAGTGAATTTGACATAATACAGGTACTCACGTTAATAGCACAAGGGACGGGAAGACATGTTGCGAGAATTGCGGAAAAAATTAGAAATGACAATTTAAACAACCAGCAGAAGAGAGCAATCATGAGTATCTGTAAATATTATGGTGATATCTTCAGATTACCTGTGACAAATTAACCACGACGAACGCCATAGAACTCGCAATACCAACACCAGGGATAGATCCCGGTAGATGGATAGTGAGCAGAAATTACACGACATCCGAAGCCGTGAAGGGAGAACTAAAAGATATATTTCACCGAATGTGGCGCAATAAGATTATTAGGCATTCAAATAGCCTGTGGATTTCACCTATTATTTTCGGGAAGGAGGAAGATGATTCCAAGAAGGAAAATTGGTGATTAGTAGTAGATTTTCTTCGTTTGAATGATGTACCAGTTGGCGATTTCTAACCCTTTCCCGTGAATACGGACATTTTAGCTGCCCTAGGAAAAGCGAGATAATAACTACTATTGACTTAGGTAGTGGGTTTAAAAAGATTCCGTTAAGAGATGTAGATCGAACAAAAACAACCCTTTCGACACAGTTAGTTCATTTTCAATTTTGCAATATGCCAATGGGGGTATGTTCAGCAGGGCTACATTCCAACGGCTAATGAATACCGTTTTAAGTGGACTGGTAGGGAAAAGAACACTCATTTACTTATATGACAATATAATTTGGTTAGTAACACTAGAGGAACATAATCAGCGATTGATAGAGATGTTTGACCATTTACGGGTTGTCACTTAAATTAGAACGAGACAAATGCGAATTCTTAAGGAAGGAGATATATTTTCTGGGCTACAAGATTACCGCTGATGGGGTAGCCATGGCGAGACTAAGGTAGCGGCTATAAAAAATAACCCAGTGCCGACTAACACAAGACAGCTGAAATCATTTTAGGTACACCGGGATTTTATAGGAAATTTCTACCACGATTCACCACGGTCGCCTCCCATTTACATAAAAAAACAATGTGCCATATATTTGGGGAACAGAACAAGCAGAGGCATTTCAGACGTTGAAGGACATTCTATGTAGTAAACCAAAATAGCAAAACCAGGATTTTACGACGGATTTATATTCACATATTACGGCAGTTCGACTTAAATAGATAGCATTTTAAGTCACAATCCAGTTGGTCATGATCTGCATGTTGCTTACGCAATTCGCTTCCTGACAAAATCTGAAAAGAACTATTCTACCATAGAGAGGGAGATAACAGCAATTGTTTGTGGTTGTAAAGAATTTCTGCAGTATATTTGGGAACGGAAATTTACGATTGTGACCGGTCGTAAGCCGCTAACGTGCATTTTTTAATACGAATGGACCCACTTCTCGCATAATGAGGTTGAAAATGAAACTGCAAGAATTGATTACACCATTTTATACAACAAAAGCATACAAAATGGGAACAGTGATGAGTTAAGTAGGATGTTTTCAGAAGCAGTAACAAAAGGAGCAATAATTATTGTCTTAACGGGAGAAACCGAGAAGGTAGATATGAAACCGGATAGTGAGGAGTCAGGAGTTACTGAGAGAAAGCATAAGGATAAAGATGAATCACAGGCAGTAAGTAGGGACATAAGTGAAAAGGAAAAATTAGAGATTTTGAAAGAAATCAAGATTGGAGTGCATGATGGTATAGTTCGCACATATCGCACATTGAAGCAGTTTATAAATTGGCCAGAGATGAAAAATGATGTGGAAAACAATGTTACGGTTTGTGAAACATGTCAAAAATAATATAACAAATTTCATCCTAGGATTCCCCTTATGACAACATATACACCTACTACTATATTCGGTAAATGCAGCATTGATATTATTGGTCCAATCAGTCCCAGTAGATCACAATACCGTTACATATTGACAGTAGAGAATGAGTTATCAAATTATTTAATAGCGGTGCATTTGGGGATCAAACCACAGAACAAGAGGCAAAGGCTTTCGTGGACATTTGGTTCTCGTGTACGGAATACGATAAATTATTTTGTCCGATTATGGGTGTAAGTTCCTGAGTGAAACTTTTAAAATTATGTGCAAATTGTTAGGTATCAAACATATCCAGTCAACGAGTTTCGGCCGCAATATAATGGCTCGAATGAACCTTCACACAAGAGACTAATCGAATACTTGAGGAGTTACGTTGCCGCTGATTTAGGTCATTGGGGTCGGTGGGTGTAGTATGCGACGTTCGTGCATAATACGACTCCGATTTCGGCAAATAGTTTCATGCCATTCTAGTTATTATTCGAAAAACTGCCTTATCTGCCAAGCATAGTGCAGAAAAAAAATCAAGTGAATTCTATGCTCATGATACATATGTAAAGTAGGTGGAATCTATGCTACAAAGCATCTATGAGATGGCTCGACAGAATTAGAATATGTCAAAAGCTTTTAACAGGCAACATTATGACCAGTATTTTCATGTACCTAAATTTAAAATAGGCGAACAAGTTTTGGTGATGGATGAAAGTTTTCTTAGCGGAAGGTCCAATAAATTAGAAGCAACACACGTACGGCCGTTTGAAATCGTTTGAATTGAGGGGACGAATTTGCTACTACGAAAAAGACGATCCAAGGCATAAAATCCATTCAAACCGAGCTTAAATATTTTTTGCTTAATTACAGGTGTTGACTATATTCGCAAGGCTTTGCTGTGCGTAATAATAATCGCTGGCCAGGATATTGAGTGCAACGTTCACCCGGTCTATATTACCATTCTGTTGGCACAGCTAGATAGTACAACACTTTATGGAGAGTATTCACCTACCTCAGAAAGACAGTAATAGTGTGGATGCAATAAGGAAGCATATACAATTTACAGCAGCTTTTTGTTTAAAGCACAGTAAATTGTGATAATACGGCGGTTTGTGACAGCATGCTTGTTGTAGTCCATAAGGATTACGTGAGGGTATAGGAAATGAGAGAGCTGGTGTTGAACCATATCAGGTCAGAACGGGTCATACACAGACAGAAGAGAGGTATCTCTAATATTGTAGGGCGTATAGCACATTCGCTATTTCGAATGTTAGATTCCGACAGTGAAGTATTTTACAATCACAAAATTTGTCGGATGAAGAAGACTAGCTAGATTGGGTGAAATTGATTGGCGAGCAGACTACTGTTGTTTCGTCAACACTAAAATCAAGAAACCTGACACTACATAATGTGTCAGCTACCGAATTGACATTAACAAGCGATTTACACTAAATTATAAATTATTGTCGACACTGAATGACCATGCTACGGGAATACGGCTGACTATAAGAGTAGTATGGGATGTCTACAATACGATAATACAAGTGTGCTCACACTGGAGAAATGGAATTATACACCCACAGGAGTCACCACCAATTTGAATCATTCGGATCTTGAAAATTAGTCAGGACAGCATTCCGCGAGACCTGTAGATTCCGGTTATGATGAGCGAGGCGTATACTTATCTATTAGTTGATACTATTACTGTAGATGTGTATTTAGTAAGAAGTAGTCTAGTGTATACTGTTTAGGTACCACAGGTTCGACGTTCTGTGTTCAATGTGTTCAGAGTAATATCATTTCCCACGCAAGAGAAAAATTTACACGCAGGAAGATTCACACTTACACAACCTGAGAAGGGATTTATTGGGAATGGTAACATTAAAGGGTATATGCAATGTTAGAACACGCCTATATACAGCAATGTAAGAGAATACAGGTCAAGGCACTGATTTGGAAGAAAGATTTCCCATTGTTTCTAGCCATACTAGTACAGATGGTGAAGTCATAGTGTTACAATCAATAGGATTGATACCTAAGAGTTGTACTCATACGATTGTTGAGTTGAAGGAATCAATTTGGATACCACCACCAGAAAGCATGGATTTATGACACACCAGTACCAGAAGATTTAAAAGTGTTATGTGAAGGCCAAAACCAACGGACAGAAATGATGGGTAGTGGTGTACTGACATTTTTATCTGATTGCACGGGCTATGGGAGCACTATGCTAATTATATCTATTTATTTTTGCTCTGTCAATAATAGAGATAGAGACAAACGAACCAGTGAACCTGTCACGACTGTTGTGAGTTGATTGTTGACACACTCCCTTTAGGTAAAATAAATTAGGAATTCCAGTAAAAAGCAACCCACCCATGATGGAGAATTGAATTTGGCAAACCATTAGGTTCAAAATGTTTAGAAAAATGTAGATGAACAAAACTGGAAGTTTATACACCCAGCAAGAGGGAAAATATCTTCATCGTCTGTGTTTAAGACTATGGTTTCTGTAGTGATTTATAGCCTTTTGTGTTCTTGCTACTGTCTTTGCCATTGCAGTAGATACTGTTTACTAGGAAATATGAAATGGTGGTATTTCGATTATAGTGAGTGCAGAACAATCGTATTTATGCCAAAAATTGTGAATAGTATAAACAGCACTACTAATGGGTACAGCAGAGGATTCACTGTCGGCCTCAAAGGCAAAGTCCATGTAGATCATGATAGAACATGCGGGCAAACAGAATCCAGTATTCCATTGCTTCATAGTACGCCTAATTCAGTGGGAAAACGATAACTGGTAAAATCGTAGGGATATGCCAGTAAATCAAATTGTTGGACAATTTTCTTAAAGGAGAAGGTGTAGTATCCATTGGTTCCCATGGCCCACTGACCATGAGTTTATCACACAGTCTAGACAGCCAGGAATGTCAAATGATTTTTTCGACTCTTCCTCGATGGAG
>Ga0209755_10008557_pt1 | contig 10930 bp, 13 predicted proteins | sample TergutCo191P1_FD_187301 | JGI IMG/M metagenome (GOLD analysis project Ga0209755, IMG submission 187301) | Cornitermes sp. P1 segment gut microbial communities from Petit-Saut dam, French Guiana - Co191P1 (SPAdes) (version 2) | ecosystem: Host-associated > Arthropoda: Insects > Digestive system... | reverse complement strand
GATAATTTTGCTTATCATGAGGCTATACCGGCGAATGTTTTGTTTACGGGGAAACGTAATACGCAGAGAATTGAGCGTAAGCATCTAACGTTTCGTACTAGGCTTAAGTGTTTGGCTCGTAGGGCGATTTGTTATTCTAAATCGTTGGACATGTATAAGGTTGTTTTTGGTTTGCTTATAAATGTGTTAGAATTTGGGTGCAAACTATTTTGATACATGACCAAAACAAACTTGCGCTGCAACAACAACATAAAACGTTAAAAATAAAGATGATACTTGACAACTAAGGAACGGTTAAATAATAATTTGCGAAATTATGGCTTTAGCAAATAAATTTAAGACAAAAATATGGCGTTATTGCCTAATACACCGATTTAAAATCCTTGTGCCCACACATTTTCCCAAATTATAGTTTAACTGTTCCTAAGGCCGCCAAATTTTGTTGCCACTAACTATCATCTAAATGATTAAGATAACATGTCACTAGATGACCTATTTTGTTTTCGGTTTAAAATTTGTTCCTGTTACCTTACATTTTTCACACTCTTTACTTAGATATGTCCCACGAGAAAACACACAATTGACACATGGTCCCATATTTCCATCTAGATCTAACATAAAAATGTCCTCTATGCGACTTACCTCAGTTGCATTAACAGTTTCACGTATGAAACATAGATCCAACTGCTTTTCAAACGCTACAATATCCTCCTCACTATCTGCCTCTATTTCATCAACCTCTAAAAAATACGCCTGAACCGCTGGATGATTATTATACACTATTTGTAAAGTAGAAAACTTGTTAATTAACTCTGTCAACTTTGTAGCATCCAATGAATTTATACTGTAATAATGTCCATGCCCAAAATCAATATAAAACTCGTCTGGAAATTTACATTCATGAGTTACAGTTTTCCCATGATAAAACAATTGAAGTGATGATGCTAACTTTTTCATTTTAATCCCATTTACTATTAAATCGTCTTGTTTATGCTTTACCTCCCATTTACCTCGCATTCAGCTGTTTGATCTAAAAACACTGTGAATTATTTTTTCACCCATTATGTGTCAAAAAATAGTAAGCTAGAGTGCAAATAATCTGAAATCCCGTAAAAACTATGTTAAGTGACTATGTCTATGTTGATGATTAACCCTGTTGGTAAAACGAGTTTTCAGATTCTTGAACAAACAATTTAACATTTTTCCAAACTGCTAATGTGAGAAAATAGAAAAACTAACCGTTTTTTTCTCTCAAATTTACTTGTATCCTGAATTCCGCGTTAAATTAGCGTAGCATTAATATTGATGTTAGTCATGTTTATTATGTCAAGTTGATGCAGATTTTAATTTAATCGTGTAAAAACTTTTTAAATCATAATTTTTTTAACTCGCCTCACGTATACGCTAAAATTAGCGTAGACAGAAAATTAAATTGATAAAAACTAAAATCGTAAAAATATTATGACACAAATGTTTAATCCAATAAAACTTTAGAATCGCTAAGAATATTTTGGTGTCTACACTAATTCTTACGGGAATTCAGGTTATATATGCTTTTGTCCGACGGTTTATTGTAGGGTTCTCTTTGCTGATTGGCTTGTATGAATAGTTGCTCTAGTTCTTTGTTACTAATTCCCTGACGTATAGGTGTTAATATATCTGTTAACTTGTCATTTTGCATAAGACATTGTTTGAGTTTCCCATTGCTGGTTAAACGTAGTCTTGTACAGTGCATGCAAAAATCTGTATTCTCAATGGGATGTACTACCTCCACGGTTGTATTTGACAATTCATAAATCGAACGGTTATGCATAAACTGGCGCTGCTTAATAATTATAGCTTCTTGACGTAGCTTGTCTTCTTGATTTTTCAAATCGCAATGATGCTGATTATAATATGCTTTACTAACGTTTATAGGGTCTAACTCTATGAGCTGTAAAATTGCGCCCAACTTTTCTGTATATGCTATCATATTTGGAATGTCTTGCTCATTTATACCTTTGAGTATGACCATGTTTAATTTAACAGGACTAAAACCTGCTTTAACTGCCACCTCTATACCTGCTAATACCTCATCAAGATTATTACCTAAGGTAAGTCTACTATATGTTTGTGCATTAAGAGTTGCTAAACTTATATTTATCCTATTTAATCCCGCGGCATACAAATCTTTAGCTATGCCTAATAACATAGAACCATTAGTTGTTAATGATAAATCTTTTAAACCAAAAATACTTGATATGCCTGCTACTATCTGACAGATATCCTTACGCATAAGAGGTTCTCCACCCGTAAGCTTTACCCGTGTAACCCCTAAATCAACTGCAACTTTGGCTATACGTACAATTTCCTCCACACTCATCTCTGCACAATTGCTTACACAGTTAACAGCATCTTCACCTTCCCTATGACAGTATGTACACTGATAATTACACCTCTGCGTAACAGCAATTCTCAAATTAAGCAACGGCCTGCCAAAACTATCATGTAATAATAATCTCATCGCTACTCACGTATATGCTTAATAATGTGCGGCACCTCGGGTAAAACAAGTTTTTCAACAGCAGTTTTTACCGCATTAGGCGATCCGGGAATACAAAAAAAAACTTTGCCCCCCGCAACACCTGCAATAGCACGAGACAACATCGTAGCTGAACCTATTTCACTATAACTAATATGCCTAAATAATTCCCCAAACCCTGGCAAAGTTTTCTCTAACAACGGCAAAACCGCTTCTATAGTTACATCTGCAGGCGCAATACCTGTACCACCCGAAAAAATCGTAACATCCAAATCCCATCTAGCTAAGCTGTCCTCAAAAGCCTCTACAATAAGCGCCTTATCGTCTGCAAGAATTTTCTTATATAACACTATATGACCTGCAGTTTGAATTAACTTTTGAATGATCTCTCCCCCCTCATCAGATATAATAACCCCTCCTTTCTCTTTTAACTGATTATATCGCGATGTACTGCAAATATAAATTGCAAAATTAATTTTTTTCTGAGCTAACTGTTCTTTATGCTGTTTTGAGGTTTTACTCATAACTATTATTGGCCTTCTGCTTATATTTACGTATGACATGAATGTTTTGTATTGCTGTTGTAGGATATTGTCCCTCTGAATTTTTTTCATACTGCTTAGTCATATCCCAAATTGTCAACAAAGCGGCTGACACTGCAGTTAACGCTTCCATTTCCACTCCTGTTTGTGCACACGTTTTAACAGTTACAAAAACCTTAATAGCTGATGTATCCTCAAGCACCTCTGAGCAAACCTCTACATTAGTTAACGGTAAGGGATGACAAAGAGGAATTAATTCACTGGTCTTCTTAGCCGCTAAAATGGCGGCAATTTTTGCGGTATAAAGAGGATCACCTTTAACTGTTTTTCCCTCCTGAACACGCTTCACAGTTTCTGGTTTAAGATAAATCATACCCTCAGCAGTTGCCTCTCTTAAAACTTTAGCTTTTCTTGAAACATCAATCATAATTTAACAAACCTCACAAATATTTTCACTTGTTTTGTTCCCATATTTGTATTAATTTTTGTATAACTCTTGCTTTTTCTGAGGCTTCATTAAAACTATACAATCTTATTCTACCGTATAAATACTGCTTTACAATACCCTCAGATTCTAAAAGTCGCAAATGTTCATCTGTCGTAGTAAAATTCATTTTTGTACGACGTGCAATATCTGAAATATTAAGCTGCCCCAAACTGTAGAGCAATTTCAAAATTTTCATACGCGGCATAGATGAAAAAACTTTTTCAAACTCCAATATCAACACCTAAATCCATTTTAAGCAATACCCGTAATTCCTGCTCTAACTCTACAGCTGGAACCGCCGGCAAAGAAATCACAGTTGAACGCCCTCTAGACACCGTAGCCGAACACACTTCTGATTTTACAATACCCATTTGCGTAAAACACTGAATATATTTCCAAAGCTGCGTGTGACTATAAGGCGTTTCTTCACATTCCTCACATATAACCTCATAGAACTCTTTAATTTCTGTTAAAGTTGCAAAAACTTCTTTGCTCTCCTTAAAAAAATGAGCCACTGCTAAAAGCAACAGTTTTTCATGTAAACCTAACCCGTAAAGATCACTACGTTTAACCATAGGTATAATAGCTGAAACTGCTTGTCGCACATATTCTGGCTCCACACATTTAGCATCTTGCGCATCAGCATATTTACCTGCCCGCCACAACAATTCTATACCAAAACGAGCGTTTCCAGCCTCAACAGAGGATAACTCTGCAATTAAACCCACAACATCCTCAGAAACCGTGGAAATTTCAAACGCTAACTTTACACGGTCATTTAAAATATCAACTAATGAATCTTTGCCATACCGCTCCAACTTTATAATATTACGCTGAAGAGTACTCTTAGAACTATCATCTAAAACTTTAAACGAGTAAAGATCACGTTGAATAAATATAAAGGAAACACGTTGCACTTTACCCTGCTGCATCTCCTGCAATCTAGTAAGCTCATAAACAACATCTGAACCTTCTTTCTCAACTAAACTATCAAACTCGTCAAGAGCTAAAATAACAAATACCTGCTCTTCTTCTAACACTTGTAAAAACGACTTTAAAATTTCACCTGCCGAATAACCACGCGCAGGATAATTAGGCTGAAAAACCGTCACCGCCTGATGCAAAATACCTGTTAAATTCCCACGATATTCCCGACAATTAATGTGAATATAACGAAACTTTATACCTTTTTTACCTACCTCTATACTAATGTTTTTGCCAAACATTTGACAAAGCGCCGTTTTCCCTGTACCCACATCACCTATTACAATAACCCGCTGCGACATACGACCCGGACAACGCGTTAAAAAACTAAAAAACTCCATTAAAAGTCGACTTTCACGATCTCTATGAAACATACAAACTGGAAGATAGTTTATATCAAGCCTAGATTCATCTTTAAACATACTATGATGAGCTACCATTAAACTATCTCCTTATAATAACATACTTTATTCTATCTCTAAGTAGTTACACTTAATAAATCCATAGTTCCAATGATTAACTAACAAGTTTTCGAATGTTACTTATACTTTCCATTTCATGTTTCAGAAAGGTTTTTCCCTCTATACTTTATAATGATATGATGAAATTAAAGAGGAATAAACAATAGCAGACACCAATAAACAACTAGAAAAACCTGTAATAGTAACAGTTGGGCTTATCCAAACAACTGTTTCAGAGAACATAGAGACTAATATAAAAAAAACATTGCTAAAAATCGAAGAAGCCGCCCAGAAAGGTGCACAAATTATATGCCTACAAGAACTCTATAACACTCGTTATTTTCCTCAAGAAGAAAAACAACAACAACAGCAGCAGCAAAGTGTTCAAAAATATGCTGAAACTATTCCTGGTGAGTCTACTGTAATTTTCTCTGAATTGGCAAAAAAACATAAAATTGTTATAATTGTGCCACTATTTGAACAAGCATCCAATGGTCGTTTTTACAACTCTGCCGTTGTAATTGATACCAATGGATTGTTACTTGAAACGTATCATAAAATTCATGTTCCACAAGACCCATACTTCTATGAGCAGGATTATTTCGAGTTAGGCGATTTAGGCTATCACGTTTACAACACTGCCTACGCAAAAATTGCAGTGTTAATTTGTTATGACCAATGGTTTCCTGAGGCAGCAAGAATTTGTACGCTAAAAGGTGCAGACCTGTTGTTTTATCCCACAGCTATTGGTTACATTAAAGATCACACATCTGCCGATGGAAACTGGCAAGACGCCTGGCAAACAGTCCAACGTGGCCATGCAATTGTAAATGGCGTACACCTTGCAGCTGTTAACCGTGTTGGCAGTGAAGGAGCCCTTGACTTCTGGGGTGGCAGTTTTGTCTGCGACGCCTTTGGAAGTATACTTGCCCAAGCGGGACATAATGAAGAAACACTGATAGTTCCCCTTGATCTTTCATTTAACAAACGCATACAAAACGGTTGGGGGTTTCTTAAAAACAGGCGTCCAGACACATACAAACCCTTAACAGAAAAACCTTAGGAGTAAAATAAATGTCTAAAAAAAATAATTCCAACAACACAGCAGATGATGACATTTCCACTGTTCCATCTACTACTAATGCTGCTAAATCTCCTGTTGACTTAGGTTATTATATGCCTGCCGAGTGGGAACGGCACGATGCCATTTGGCTTAGCTGGCCCCATGACCCCCTAACCTTTCCTAACTGTGTTGATAAAGTCGAAGACACATATGTTCAAATAATTAAAGAAATTCATGAAAGCGAAAACGTTAACCTCTTCGTAAAAAATTCTGATATGCAAAAAAAAATTGTTAACATGCTACGAACAGTTAAAGTGGATTTTACTAAAATATCTTTCTTCATATTTGACTACGCCGATGTCTGGTTTCGTGACTACGGCCCCACATTTATTATAAATAAACAACAACAAAAACTAGCGATGGTTAACTGGATTTTTAACGCCTGGGGCGATAAATATGACGACTTAATCAAGGATAAAGCCATACCAAAAATAATCAACAAAACTTTACAGTTACCCAGTTTTAGCCCCCCCCTTGTTATGGAGGGTGGTTCATTTGATGTAAACGGCAAAGGAACTCTGCTAACCACTGAGCAATGTCTGCTTAACACCAACCGCAACCCCGACCTAACTCGCGCCGATATTGAAAACTATTTAAAAACACACTTAAGTATAACTCATTTCATATGGCTCAAAAACGGTATATGCGGCGATGACACCGATGGCCACATTGACGATCTAGCCCGCTTTGTAAACCCAACAACAATTGTCTGTGCATACCAAGATAACCCCGAAGACCAAAACTATGAGGCCCTCAAAGGAAACTATGAAATCCTAAAAACAGCAACAGACCAAGACAACAACTCGTTAAACATTATAAAACTCCCCATGCCTGGCAACATAATCGATGACGAATTCACCCTTCTTCCCGCTAGCTATACCAACTTTTACATCGGAAATAACAAAATACTCATGCCCACATTCAACCACAAAAACGACATAGTCGCCTTAAACATTTTACAGAAACTCTTCCCCGACAGAAAAGTTGCCGGCATAAACTGCACCAACCTAGTAAATGGCTATGGAACAATCCACTGCATATCCCAGCAACAACCCAGCGCAAAACAAACATAGACCTCGATTTTCTATAACAATCTACAGATTCACGAAACGCCTTCACAGATTCTTATCTCATACGACATACTAATGTACAAGTTCTAACGGGTCGGTCTTTGCTTTTTGCAGTTGCCAATAATTATATGTATTTATAAAAATCTAAAACCACCGATTGGCATAGAACCTGATTTCTCGCTGTTTTTGTAGTATACATGTATACGCGTCTGTTTTAACGCGTTTGCGCAAATAATAACTCAGTTATGACGTATTTCGTGTTGAATGTTATTGTTTGTCACTCACATTTTTGTTGTATACTGTAATTATAGTATACGTCATGGGTAAAAATTATCGATGCGGCAAACGCGTAAAAACAAGTATGATTCCGGGTTTGAAGGAGGTGGATCGTTTGCAGGTAAAAATTATCGATGCGGCAAACGCGTAAAAACAAGAGTTAATGCATAAAAAAACACGATGATGAAACAGAATAAATACTATATAACAAAATATGGTGAACAAAAATCAGCCTTGTATGCTATAATTTTGATGAGAATTCAGGATAGAAAATAGCAAATCAACCTCACATCGCAATTTTGTATGCGCGTTATGGATACATGGTTTTATTTGAACTTGCCAAGCATCTCTTCTAACTCATCAAAATTTTTAATTACAGCATTACAATGCGCTTTTATCCATGGACTCAATTCTTTCATATCTGAGACAACGATAACTGTTTTACCTTTACGTTTGGCGTAAAACATTTCCATACAAGCCCCCGCGCTAAGCTTAGGCAAATACACTACCATTATATCGCATCGGTTAGCATCGTCAAGATCTCGCTGTATAAAATCGTACTTTTTGCAAGCCACCATGGATTGCACACAGTTTCCATCGCTTTTATTACTGTCTTTATAGAACTGTTTTTCACGTTTCCACGGGTCAATAACATCAAAGCCAAGCCTCTGACTTGTTTCTGTTATCATGTTCCGATAATAATCTTGATCGTTTTCCATACCTAGAATTGGACCTGAAATGAATACCTGTTTTTTCATCATAGTATTGACCTGACATTGTTATTTAGGTTTCCAAATTAATCTGTGTTACTGAAATGGTTCTGTGAATTTTTACGTTAATAAATACTCTATGAAAGATGACTTTGGAACTGTGTAAAAATAACTTCAATGTTTTTGACGGACAACACATCAAACGCGACTTGACAAAGGGCGATTGCATGTTAATTAGCCCGTTTCTTTTATTCAGTTTTATAGTTGTTTGAAATGGTTTAATCCCTGTAAGTGAATATGGAACAGAATGCGTCGGTCTATTATTGTGTTTATTGTACGTTTTTGCATGTTTTTTAGAAATCTTTAAAATTCTCTGTTTTCATGTAACCTATTAAGTGAAGTTTATGGATGAATTAGTTATTAAAAAACGTGTGCAAGCAGCACTTGATGACATTAGACCACAGATTCAAGGTGACGGTGGCGATGTAGAGTTAGTTGCCATTGAAGAAAATGTTGTAAAAGTTCGACTGGTTGGTCACTGTGTGGGTTGCCCAATGGCCCAGTTAACCCTTAAAAATGGCATTGAGGCTCATATTAAAGCTTGTGTGCCAGAAATTCAAAGAGTAGACGCAGTCTAAATTTTAGACCAATTCTACTATTTGCTTTTTATTTTTAATGTTTGATAATTGTGTATGTGTACAAAATTGTTCCCTAAATGTAGATTGCTGTGATGTTTATATGACTGATTAGCCCTTTACAATATATAGCAAGTTACGTGGGTTTGATAGTTTTCTGTATGGCAATAAAAAGTAAATTATGAGCAGATTATGGAAAGCAAGCTCTCTCTAAGGTTAGGGACCGTCGATAAATAAGTTTGACACTTTTTTGGGAACTTCATGGAGCAGCAACATGTTTACGTTGAGGTAATGTCAACTTTAATTTCCGACACTTCCTTATTGTTAGGAACATGATATCACTGTAATTGTATGTTGCTATATTAAAACCGACTACAAACATATCCAACAACACAAAACTTTTGAAAATAACCTCCCAATTCTGTTGAAACATCTCCTCAAAAATTATACTAATCAACATAAACATATCCGAAATTTTCTTCTAATTGACTTAAATCGTTTCTTGACGTTTGCCTTTGGAGTATACCTCATTTTAGAATCAAAAAGCTTAAACAATACCATGTAATCAGTGTCGATGCTGGTGGCGAGGTATCCGAGCCAGGTCTAAATAGGTGGCCAGATGTAAATTGCACCTAAGATACGGAGGAGGACTTAAGATCCTCTGGCGCAGGTCTTCGTGGGTTCAAGTCCCACCCTCGCCACCATTTATAAATAAATATGGGTTTTAACGGTGTGCATAGGTTGTTGCTATTTAGTAGGGTTGGTTGTCATTGTGAGTGTAGTGGTGCATTTGTGTTTTAGTGAATTGTTTGTTGGTTTGTGACCTTTTTGTAACTGTGTAAACTATTTTGCGTGTTGATGAGTGCAAGTTTTGTTGAATAGTAACCAAAAAGAGCGGTAACTATGAGGGTCTTAAGAGATAATAACACTTGGTTTGTCTTTTTTTATTAGCATGGTTTTGGTTGTTTTAGGTAGACTGTATTTCTCAACAAATAAGTCCAAGATGGCTCTGATAAATTTAAATCGTATAATTGTTTTATGTTTGTATAGAGAGGTAACGAGAATAATTAAAGCTTCGTTTAATAAAGGTAACACCAAAGTAAGTGTTATCATTACAGTGATAGTGCTTATTGTGGTTGGTGCTGTACTGATTTATAGTTCAAAAGAGCCTGAGGTAGGGGTCTTTGATAATAGTGTACAAATTAAAGCTATGTATGGCTTAACAATTGATGTCTCAGATATAGCAGATGTGGCTCTTATAGAGAAAAGTATGAGTGAGATAGGTAATGTTGGACGAAGAGTTAACGGGGCTGACGTTTTTGGAACGTTGCAGGGGAATTTTAAATCAGATACTCTTGGAGAAACTCTGTTATTTATCCGTTTAAACTCTTCTCCTACCATACGTATTGAACGCAACAATGGCAAAGATATCTATCTAAGTTTTAGCAGCAGTGAAAAAACCATAAGAATATTTAATGAAATAACCACTGCAATGAATAGGGATTACAATATTGACGAATAAGTCTGGTTATTTCTATGAATTTTTGGATTTTTATGCTAATTACGTTGTTACTTATCCCTTTAGTGATGATTGGACTTGGTAGTGCTCAATCCGTTAAGTAATTAGAGTTGATATAAATGGTGGGTTGTGGTATGTTTTCTCAATAAATGTGAAAATATAATGCCACGATACAAATTTACCCTAACAGACCAAGAAAAAGAAGAATTAGAAAAACTCATACAAAAAGGCGACAAAGGCTACCGCATAAAACACGCACAAATCATACTAAAACTAAATCACATACCAGAAAACAACACATGAACCTACAAACGCATACAAACAGCCTACAACGCAACAAACAGCACCATATCCGGCGTAGCCAAACGTTTCGTAACAGATGGCATGGAAGCCGCCTTAGGACGAAAAAAACAGCTAAACTATCACCGCAAAGTAACCGGCGAAGTAGAAGCCCACATATGCGCCATAGCCTGCTCCCAGCCACCAGAGGGACGCTCACGATGGACCATGCAAACAATAGCCGACAAACTCATACAACTCAACGTTATAGACTACATAACAGACACAACCGTTTGTGAGGTAATGAAAAAAAACGAAATTAA
>Ga0209755_10008556_pt1 | contig 10931 bp, 9 predicted proteins | sample TergutCo191P1_FD_187301 | JGI IMG/M metagenome (GOLD analysis project Ga0209755, IMG submission 187301) | Cornitermes sp. P1 segment gut microbial communities from Petit-Saut dam, French Guiana - Co191P1 (SPAdes) (version 2) | ecosystem: Host-associated > Arthropoda: Insects > Digestive system >... | reverse complement strand
CGAGGATAATCTTCTTTTTCATTATTTTCTCCTTAATTAAAATGCAGAAATATTAATGTATTATCCATTTTTGAGCGTATTTAAGCAAGTAAAAATGCCGATAAATATAATAATATTTATGAAAAAAACGATAAAAACAATGAAAACAGCCGGAAAATCGCCAAAAAGAGGCGTTCCTCGGCGAAATTCTGCACGTAAGAAAATTCGTTATTCTGACGCGGTTCGCGCGTTTATTTTAGTCGGCGTAATCGTCGCTTTGTCGGCGCTCATTTCATGCGCTGTTATTATGGTTCACACAAATGTAAACAAAGAGAGCGATACCTCTCTTGTAATCAAAGAAGAAAAAGATTCGATAGCAAAGCCCGCTGATGAAAAGAAGGCAAGCGATGATTCTAAACCTGCTTCACCCATTGTTGTTACTGTAGAGCCGAAACCGCAGCCGCAGACTGTCGCTGAGAAAGCTAAACCGCAGCCAGTCTCTGAAAAACCACAGTCTAAACCAGAGAGTAAACAAGAGAGTAAGCCGGAGATTCAAAAAGAAACTCAACCCGCTGCGTCTGTCGCTACTACGGTAGCGGCGAGAATAGCGCCAAAACAGCCGAAGGAAATTATCGGCACTTTGGTTTTTGTAATAGACGATGCCGGAAATAATTTAAGAGACCTTGATGCCTTTTTAAAAGTTCCCGGTCCTTTAACTATCGCTGTTTTACCGGGCCTTCCTCATTCAGCAGAATCCGCTCGCCGCATCAGGGAAGCGGGGAAAGAGGTAATTTTACATCAGCCGATGGAGGCGATAGGAGCGCAGGATCCCGGTCCCGGAGCGATTTTTACCGGTATGAGTTCCGCTGAAATAAGAGAGATACTTGCGCGTAACGTCGCCGAAGTAGGACCGGTTGTTGGAATTAACAACCATCAGGGTTCCAAGGTTACGATGGATGCTGATGCCATGCAGACAATATTGGCATTCTGCAAAGAAAAAAAATTATTTTTCCTTGATTCCAGAACCACAGCCGATACTGTCGTGCCTGCTGTCGCGAAGCAAATGGGAATTAAAATCGCCGAAAGAAATATTTTTATCGATAACGAACAGAACAAAGATTCGATGCTTAGATATATTACAAGCGGACTTACAAGAGCAAAGGCGAACGGCAGCGCGGTATTGATTGGACATACATGGTCGCCGGATCTAGCTCCGCTCCTTAGCGAACAGTTCCCCATTTTTATAGAACAAGGGTATGCCATTAAAACCGCTTCTGATATAATTAAATAGAGCAATTTAATGAAAGTTTTAGGAATAGAAAGCTCCTGCGATGAATGTTCCGCTTCTGTTGTAGAAGACGGTGAAAAAATTCTTTCCAATATTATAATGACACAGATTCCTTTTCATGCTCAATGGAACGGAGTAGTTCCCGAGATCGCAAGCCGAAAGCATGTTGAATGGATTTACACAGTTGTAAAAGAAGCGATAGATAAAGCAGGTTTAAAAATCGATGATATTGACGCTCTTGCCGTAACAAATCGGCCGGGGTTATTGGGCTCTTTGCTTGTCGGGCTTTCTTTCGCTAAGGCCTTCGCGTGGGCGCGCGGCATTCCGTTTATCGCCGTTGACCACATGCTCGCCCACCTGTACGCGCCCAAATTAATTGCAGATAACAAAGTTGAATACCCATTTTTAGGCTTGCTTGTTTCAGGCGGGCACACAATCATTTGCCGCGCTGATAATTTTGACAACATTACAGTTCTTGGCACTACAATTGACGATGCCGCGGGCGAAGCATTTGATAAAGTTGCAAAGTATTATAATTTTGGCTATCCCGGAGGTGTAGTAATCGATAAAATGGCGCAAAAGGGCAACAGCGAAGCGTTTAAATTTCCAATGCCCTCATTACACAAGGGAGACCATCGTTATGATGTTTCGTATTCAGGAATTAAAAATGCAGTTATTAATCAACTTGATTTATTTAAAGTAAAAGAAAATTTTACTAACGAAGATATTGCAGCCTCCTTCCAAAAAACTGCTGTCAATATTTTGTTACGTGCACTTTTAAACGCCGCGCAGGACACAGGACTTAACACGATTGTAGCTGGAGGCGGAGTCGCGGCAAATTCTTACCTTCGCGAGAAATTATCGCAAGAGAAAAATTTACGTTGTGTTTTTCCGCCATTAGAATTATGCGGCGACAATGCCGCGATGATTGCGGGCCTTGGGTATCATTACCTCGCAAGAGGAGAAAAGTCTGCGTTAAATGTTACGGCAAGCGCCAGAGTAGAAGGGTTTAAAAAGAAATATCCGTAAAAACGTAATAATTGATTATATTAAAATAATATGCTATAATCATTCGTAAGTTATTAATTAGAGGAGTACTTTATATGAAAAAAATAATTTGTACGGCAATATTGCTTAGCGTCGTGTTTTTGTCGTTAATTAGCTGCGGCTGCGGTAAAAATTCTACTTATGAACGAGGAGTATTAACAGAAGCCGGCTTTGAAAGCGTATATATGAATTTAAAATTTATTCCACCGCAAGGAATGGTGTTGTCAACAGAAGAGGATATGCTTGAAATAATGAATATAGTTACTGAAGCCAAGGATGCAAACAAGACAGCGGTTGATTTTGCCGAAATGACAACAGTATATGAAATGATTGCAGCCGCGCAAATAGGTTTTCCAAGTGTAAGCTTAATGGTTGAAAAGCTTGCATTAAGCAGTATAACAACAGATCAATATTCTGAGGCTTTAAGAAAAACGCTTTCAGGCGTAAGCACAGTCAATTATATAATTGGAGATAAGATTATTGCAGTGGAGATAGCAGGTCAAAAATATAAACAACTTTCCGCCAGTTTGCCCGACTTGGGTGTTATCCAAAATTATATATTCAGGAAGAAAGGTAACAGAATGATAAGCTTCGTTGTTACATACACGCCAAGTACAGAACATGAAATGAGGTTAATGATGAATGGGTTTTCTAAATTAAAGGATTAATTGCTTTAGAAAGCTGTATCACCTGTAATGCTCAATATATTTCATAATGTATTCTTCTTTTATGCGGAGCAGATCTTCGCGCGGGAGTTCCAAAAGAGTCTTCCAGCCAATGTCCAGTGTTTGTTCGATGCTGCGGTTTTCATATTCATCCTGAGTTAGAAAAACTTTCTCAAACAGGTTACCGAATTTTAAATATTGCTTATCTGAAACAGAAAGCTCTTCTTCGCCGATAATCGCCGCAAGGTTTCTTATTTGCTTTACCTTCGCGTAAGCGGCGAATAGCTGGCTCGATAAATCCTTATGGTCTTCCCTTGTCATGCCTTCTCCTATGCCGTCTTTCATAAGACGCGAAAGACTTGGAAGACCGGCGACAGGAGGATAAATATTTTTCTGGAAAAGCTCTCGTTCTAAAACAATCTGCCCTTCAGTAATATAACCTGATAAATCTGGAATGGGATGGCTTATATCGTCATTTGGCATACTCAGAATTGGAATTTGAGTGATGGAACCGCTTGATTCTTTTATTTTACCGGCTCTTTCATAAAGCGAAGAAAGATCGGAATATAAATAACCGGGGTAACCCTTGCGCCCGGGAACTTCTCCGCGAATAGAAGAAACTTCACGTAAGGCTTCGCAGTAGTTTGTCATGTCGGTCATCACAACAAGGACGTGCATATTTTTTTCAAACGCGAGATATTCCGCTGCGGTAAGAGCGCATCTGGGAGCGATAAGTCTTTCCAGCGAAGGAGAATCCGCAAGAGACAAAAAGACAGATACATTCGCGAGAACTCCTGAGCGTTCAAAATCTTCTAAAAAGAAACGGGCAACGTCGTTTTTTACACCCATTGCGCAAAAAACAATTACAAATTGTTCATTTTTTCCTGTATTTAAAATTTTCGCCTGACGCACAATTTGCGCGGCAAGCCGGTTATGAGGAAGCCCGTTACCTGAAAATATCGGAAGCTTTTGCCCTCGTATTAGAGTGTTCATTCCGTCAATCGAAGAAATTCCTGTTTGAATAAAATCTTTTGGGTAGGTTCTCGCGTAGGGATTAATCGGAAGACCGTTAATATCGCGTTTTTCTGAAGAAAAGATATTAGAAAAGCCGTCAATAGGTTCTCCAAGCCCGTTAAAAACACGTCCCAATAAACTTAATCCAACGCGAAGCTCCATTGGTTTATCCAAAAATTCAACTTTTGAATCTTCTGCGGAAAGACCGGCACTGTTGCCGAAAATTTGTATTGCAGCCCAGTCTTCGCTTAAATCAAGAACTCGTCCTAGTCTTTTATTGTTATCGCGGTCTAAAACCGCAACTACATCATTAAAACCGACATTATTGCTATGGGAAGTTATAACTACAGGTCCTTCTATCCGCGAAAGACCCTTGTATTCGATGCCTTTCATAATGTTTTACCTGCCTGAATGCTGCGCGCGCGGTAAGATCTTTCCAGTTCTTCGAGCGTTATGCGCATTTTTGTTTCAAACTCGTCAAGTTTTTCCTTCTCTTCATTTTTAACAGCGCTTTTTAAACGCGACAATCCTTCTTTTAAACCTGTCTCAGTAATTTTTGTCATAGGCGCGCCCAGTGTAATGCAAGAATGAGCGCGATCATAAAATTCCATTATAATCTGCAGGAGATGAACTTGTTTATCAGGCACGCAGTACATATCAATTTCGTCATAAGAATTCTGCTGTAAAAAGCCGTCTTTAATTATTTGCGCCGTAAGAAGAATCAATTTTTGCTCGTCGGGGAGTGCGTCAGTACCTATGAGCCGCGCGATTTCAGCTAACCTTTGTTCCTGTTTTAAAATGTCTAAACATTTTCTGCGCGCTTCTGTAAACTTTGGATTTATTCGCTCCCACCATGCTTGTACTTCCTGAGCGTATTCGGAATAACTGTCTGTCCAGCTGATCGCCGGGTAGTGACGCGCGTTTGCGAGATCCCTGTCCAAAGCCCAAAAGGCGCGGATAAATCTTTTTGTATGCTGGGTGACAGGCTCAGAAAAATCTCCGCCGGGAGGAGAAACCGCCCCAATAATAGAAATAGAACCTTCCGCGCTTGAACAAGTACGCACGCTCCCGGCCCTTTCATAAAACTCCGCGAGGCGGGTGGGAAGATAGGCGGGGAAGCCTTCTTCTGCCGGCATTTCTTCCATACGCCCGGAAAGTTCGCGTAACGCTTCCGCCCATCTGCTTGTAGAATCCGCCATGATCGCTACATGGTAACCCATGTCGCGGTAGAACTCCGCAAGGGTAACGCCTGTATAAATTGACACCTCACGCGCGGCAACAGGCATATTTGAAGTATTTGCGATTAACAGCGTTCTTTCCATAAGAATGCGTCCTGTGCGCGGGTCTGTGAGTTTTGGAAAATCTGTAAGAACTTCAGTCATTTCGTTGCCGCGCTCGCCGCAGCCAATGTATATAATTACATCCGCGTCGCACCACTTGGCGATGTTGTGCTGAGTAATTGTTTTTCCGGTTCCAAAGCCGCCGGGAATAGCTGCGGCTCCTCCCTTAGACAACGGGAAAAATATATCGATAACTCGCGAACCTGTAATAAGCGGCTGCGCGGGCGGCAGGCGGGAAGCGCAGGGACGAGGCAGGCGGACAGGCCACCACTGCGCGAAATGAATTTCATCACCTAAATCTGTTCTCGCCGCAATTTCAAAAATTGTGTAATCGCCTTCCGTACATAAAAAAGTGATATTGCCGCAGGCGTTATCCGGCACTTTAGAAGAAGCGTATTTCCACGGAACCATAATTTTGCAAGTTATACTTTCTGTTTCTTTTACAGTTCCTAAAATTAAACCAGGGTAAGCCGGAACTTTTTCTCCTGCCTTTAGTTTTTCAGCTAACTCAAAGCTGGGAACAAAATGCCATTTTTTTTGAGCGTCAAGCTGATTGCTTCTCTTGCCCGGTTTCATAAAAGCGCCGTCCTGTTCATAAAGAAGCGCCAATGGACGTTGAATGCCGTCGTAAATTGTTCCCATTAAACCGGGACCAAGAAGCGCGGAAAGCGGACGGCCTGTGCTTACAGCGGGACTTCCCGTTTTTAAACCGGTGTTATCCTCATAAACTTGAATTACAGCTTCATCGCCTTCGATGCGAACAATCTCTCCGATGATCTTTTTTTCTCCAACTTCTACCGTGTCAAAAAGACCTGAGTTTCCCAAACCTGAGGCTCGAATAATTGGACCTGAAATTCGCCTGACTATTCCATTCATCAAACTTCTCCCAAAAATTCGCTGCCCGCGAGAGCTTCGATTAATTCATAGCGTTTTTCTCCAAGGAGTTCATTAATAATTTTTTCCATGGAAACGATAATTCTGACCTTTTTATTTTCCAGTGTAAGAGAAGGATATTTCCCCTTTTCGTCTAACATAGCCTTATCAGAAACATCGATATAATTTTTACATGAGTCGGTTCGTTTTTTTAGTTCGCGTGAAAGAATTTCATGTATTTTTTCTTTGCTTAAATTTTTATACCATTCATAAACAGCGCAGTTAAGAATATTTTCAAGTAAATTGAGTTTTTCTCTTTGCTTATCTACAGGAAGCCGAGCCATAATTACATTGGTTTCGTTTTTTTTATTTTTTTCAAATTGAACATCAATCTCGCGAATGGCGTCGTACAGTTTTTTTTTCCAATCCGCGTCCTGCGCGAGAATCGTGTCTTCGCGGGATTTTAAAATACGAGCCGCTTTTTTCCTAGCGTCTTCAAGTATTTCGCGGTCGAGTACTTCTGTCGATTGAAGTTCTTCCATTAGGTATACCTTAGCTTAGTAGGGCTTAGTTTTCAAGCTAGCTGCTAAGTAAAGTGACTGACACTGTGACTGTCACTTTAAACAAATTTATGCTATAATTAACCCATGATTACCATAAACGACGCAGTTTTCCGCCTTCAAACGGAAAATACCGAGTATATCTTCCGTAAAACAAAGCATGGACACCTGGAGCATATCTACTACGGCGCGAAATTGACTTCGCCTGATATCGAAGCGCTCGCGCACAAAAGGACAACTCAGGCGGGTTCTACAACCGTGGCTTACGACAAGGAAGACCCGACATACTGCCTGGACAGCATGTGTCTGGAATGGTCGGGGATTGGCAAGGGTGATTATCGCTATTCGCCGTCCGAGATTAAAATGCCGAATAACAGCTTTGTAAGCGATTTTGTTTATAAGAGCCACAGCGAAAAAAAAAGTTTTGTCCCCATGAAGGAACTGCCAAGCGCACGAGGGAAAGATAATGAATGTCAAACTCTTTCTATTGTGCTTCACGATAAGGTGAGTGATGTTTCATTAACACTAATCTACACGGTTTATGAAAAAGCCAACTGCATCACGCGCCGCGTCGTTTTAGAAAACACAGACGCCTCTCCCCTTGTTGTCCGCCGCCTTTTAAGCATGTCGCTCGATATGCCAAATATGGGTTTTTATTTGATTACCTTTGACGGCGATTGGGCAAGAGAGGCGCACAGGAACGACCGCTTTTTAAAACCCGGCGTTTTTATAAAAGAAAGCAGAACAGGTTCCAGCGGAAATAAAAATAATCCCGGTTTTTTGTTATGCGAAGAAGACGCGTCAGAAGAACATGGCAGGGTCTACGGTTTTAATCTTGTTTATTCAGGGAATTATTTAAGTTTCGCCGAATTAAACAGCCATGAGCTGGTTCGAGCAGGCGTTGGAATCAGTCCGCATTGTTTTGAATGGACATTAAACCAGGGCGAGAATTTAGAAACGCCCGAAGCTGTAATAACCTTTAGCGATTCCGGTTTTAACGGTTTAAGCAAAAATTTTCATTCGTTTGTAAATAATCACATTGTAAACGAGAAGTGGCAGGGCAGTGATCGTCCCATCCTTTACAATTCATGGGAGCCCTGTTTTTTTAAATTCAGCCAGGGCAAGTTAATTTCCTTGGCGCGTGAAGCAAAAAAAATGGGCATGGAGCTCTTTGTACTTGACGACGGATGGTTTGAAGGCAGAAATGACGACAACGCGGGTCTTGGCGATTATTCTGTAAACAAAAAAAAGTTTCCCTTTGGGCTCGGGAGCTTTGCGAAAAAAATTCGCAAGATGGGATTGGGTTTTGGCATCTGGTTTGAACCCGAAATGGTAAACGAAAACTCAAATCTTTTTCGCGAGCACAGCGAATACGCTCTGCGTCTTCCGGGAAGCGAAGCGACGCTTGGGCGGAATCAGCTTGTGCTGGATTTATGTAACCCGGCAGTAAGAGATTATATTGTTTCTTCTGTGGGTAAAATACTTGACGAGACGGGAGCTTGTTATGTGAAATGGGATATGAACAGGCACATAAGCGAATTTTATTCGGAACATATAAGATCGCAAGGAGAATATTTCCACCGTTACATACTTGGTCTTTACGATGTGCTTCGCCGGATATTCGAGCCAAGACCCAATATCCTGCTTGAATCATGTTCATCAGGCGGTAACCGCTTTGATCTTGGAATGCTGTGTTTTTCTCCGCAAATATGGACTTCTGATTGCACAGACCCTGTAGTTCGCTTAAGTATTCAAAGCGGGCTTTCGTATTTGTATCCGCAGTCGGCAATGGGCGCTCATGTGTCGGACGCTCCCCATCAGCAGACATTACGCGACACTCCGCTTTCTACGCGTTACAATACCGCGTGTTTTGGCAGTCTTGGTTATGAGCTCGATTTACGTTTTCTTTCGTCTGTAGAAAAAAAAGAAATTAAAGAACAAATCGCGTTTTATAAAGAGCACAGAAAAATATTCCAATACGGAACATTCGAACGCCTGCCTCTAAAATCAAGCAGATTAAAAAATAAAACATTTTGGCTTGTAAAAGGAAAAGATGAAACGATAGCCGGGTTTTTCCAGTTAAAATCCGGTGTAGGGGAAGAAACAGACGTGCTTAGAATAAATGGGCTTAAAGACGACGCTAAATATCGCGTAACAACAAAATCTCAACAGCTATATATTAAACGATTTGGGGGGCTTGTTAAACATATTCTGCCTGTCACATTAAACCCGGACGGATTTATTCTGCGTATGGCAAACCGTTTTTACGCGCTAAAAGATTGCGTAGAAAATTATGAGTGCAGCGGAAAAACTCTCGCCGCTGGAATTAAATTAAACAATCAATTTACCGGAAGACCTTACAATAACACAACAAGACTTTTAGGCGATTACGGCTCCAGTTTGTACACTATAAAAAAAACAAGCGATTAAATTTTACCTGTTAAATTTTCTTTTAAACAATGCATGGCTGTTTTCTTTTTCTTCTATGCTGTTAAGGACAATTATCGATAATTTTTTAAAATGCTGAGGATATAATTCTTCATCAGGTGAATTATAATATTCAAGAACCGCGGTTAATTCACCGCGAGCCTGTTCAAGCTTTCCCTGCTTATAATGAATAAATCCAATGTGGTATTCCGCCGTAATTACAAGATCGATATTTGTTTTATAGTTTTCGTGCAAAGCTTCGTAATACTGAATCGCGACCTTATATCTGTTTCTATCCATTGCTTCCTGTCCGCGCTGTATTAACTCCGCGGCAGACATACCGGGAGTGATATTCGCGGTAACGCAGGAAAACAATAAGAGAGAGGCGGCAAGTACGATTAAAAATCTATTCATTGTTTTAGTATATCCCTTAGGTCTTTCTTAGTAAATATATCTACGGTATAAAAGGTTACATTGACCAAAATCGCGTAAAAAAGCATAATATACATATGATTGCGGGTATAATTGGCGCTACAGGTTACGCCGGAGCTGAGCTTGTAAGGCTCCTTTCGGGGCACTCAAAGGCGGAAAAATTGGTGCTTTCCTCGGTAAGTTTTGAAGGCGGGCAAATAGAAGAAGTCTATCCAAACTTTCTCGGGCGGGTATCTTTGCCTCTTCTAAAAGCTGAAGATGTAATAAAAGCCTCGGATGTAGTTTTCTCGGCTCTTCCTCATGCTGTAGGAGAGCAATTCGCGTCAGCATGCCAGGAGAAGAAAATTCACTATATCGATCTTTCAGCGGACTTCAGGTTTGATGACGACGAAGCCACATACAATACCTGGTACAGTAAAACATATCAATTTCCCGATTTACACAAAAAATCGATTTATGGTTTACCCGAACTTAACAGGCAAAAAATAAAAGACGCCGCCGCAAAAGGCGCCGTGATAATCGGAAACCCGGGCTGTTACCCGACAGGCGCGTCCCTGGGAGTGTATCCGGCTATTGCGAAAGAAGTTTATGGCGGTAACCCAATCATTGTAAACGCTATTTCGGGCACTTCAGGCGGCGGCAGAGAGCCGTCTAGATCTTTCCATTACAGTGAGTGCGCGGACTCTGTAGCGCCGTATAAGATCGCAAGCCACAGACATTCGCCGGAAATTGCCAGGAATCTCGTGGTAATGGCAGACAGGGCGGGAATACAGCCGCCAAAGTTGATCTTTACGCCGCATCTCGCGCCCATGAACAGGGGAATCCTCAGTACCATTTATATCCCGTTATCAGAAAAGTTTTGCGTAACGCCGGATAAAATCGAAGCGAAGACTAATGAAATACGAAACATTTATACCGGTTTTTATAAGGACGAAGCCTTTGTAAGAGTGCTGCCCGCGGGGCTCGCCGCTTCTACAAACAGGGTAAGACATTCCAATTTCTGCGATATTTCCGTAAATGTCGATATAAACGGCTCAACATTAATTGTCGCTACCGCGATTGACAACATGGTTAAAGGCGCGGCGGGACAGGCAATACAGAACATGAACATTCTTTTTGGTTATGACGAAACAACCGGGCTTGAAAATATCCCGATGCTGTTTTAACGGAGATAGGCATGACAGAAATTAAAGGCGGCGTTTGCGCTCCAAAAGGTTTTTTAGCAGGCGGCGTAAACTGCGGTATAAAAAAAGGTTCAACAAAAAAAGATCTGGCTCTTATCTATTCTAAAAATCTTTGTTCCGCG
>Ga0209755_10008555_pt1 | contig 10932 bp, 9 predicted proteins | sample TergutCo191P1_FD_187301 | JGI IMG/M metagenome (GOLD analysis project Ga0209755, IMG submission 187301) | Cornitermes sp. P1 segment gut microbial communities from Petit-Saut dam, French Guiana - Co191P1 (SPAdes) (version 2) | ecosystem: Host-associated > Arthropoda: Insects > Digestive system >... | reverse complement strand
GACTTTTCTGCGTCTTCGCACTCCGGTACATCCGGCGCGGGAGAAAAGTCTTTCCACGGTGCTGCGTACGGGTATGTATTTTCCCTTGCTGTTTCGTTTGTAGATCGCAAGTATCTTTTTTGCCCCCATGAGGGGTGCAGTATTTTTATTCTTAATAATTCAACGCTTACGGGCTCGGGCATACCGCGGCTGTTCTTCAAAGGTTTTCTTGAATGTTCGGCAAGACCCGAGTAACCTTCATTGACGAATCTGCGTCTCCATTTATAGCCCGTTTTAGTGCTTATGCCGTACTGGTGTTTACCCGTTTAGGTAAACACCAACTCTATCCAAGATTAAACGCTTTACCCTGCCAGCAACCCCATACGTATTGTAAAAACCGCCCAAACAGCCCATACTTGATGAAGATATGCAAGCGAATACCAACCCCACGGTGACACTTAAGGTCTCTAGGGTGGATCCCCGTGTTTCGCTGCCTCGCTACGAAAGCGACGGTGCCGCAGGCATGGATCTAAGGGCCTTTCTCGAAAAGGATTTGCCCATCCCGCCAATGGGACGGGCGGTAATCCCCACGGGCCTTAAAATCGAGATTCCGGAGGGGTTCGAGGGGCAGGTTCGACCCCGTTCCGGCCTGGCGGCAAAGCACGGAGTAACGGTACTCAACACGCCGGGCACCATCGACCCCGACTACCGGGGGGAAGTTGGCATTATCTTGATTAACCTGGGCACGGAAACGTTCACCGTGGAAAACGGCAGTCGTATCGCCCAGTTGGTTATCGCCCCCTTCGCTCGTGCCGCCGTCGTGGAAACGGGGGAGCTTTCCGTAACGGCACGAAATAGCGGTGGTTTTGGTTCTACAGGATGAACGAAATAGGGGCGGCAGGCTCCGGCACCATAGGAAGGATTACCACTACTCCGCCAAGCATAGGCCGCAGATGGCGTTTCTGGGCCAGGCCCAGCGACGAAAGCCCCAGATCCGTGTCCCCTACCATCTACCGGTACGTTCTGGGCGAGACCTTCTTTGCGTTCTTAATCGCATTCCTGTTCTTCTTCTTCATATTCTTCGTCAACCAGCTCCTCCTGTTGGCCCAGGAAATCCTTACCAGGCAGGTTCCGTTTCACCAGGTCGCCATGCTGATCCTTTTTTCCATCCCCTCGGTCATCGCCATGTCCGCCCCATTCGCCTCCCTCGTCGGGACGCTTATGACTATAGGGCGACTCTCCAGCGACAATGAAATCCTGGTTCTGCTTTCGTCGGGGCTTTCCTTTCGAAACGTGTTCCTGCCGGCCATAACCGTTGGGATCGTCATCTCCCTTATCTCGTTCGTCGCCAACGATATCCTGCTTCCGGCAGGAACCTTGCAGTTCAGGGCGCTTTACCGGCGAATACTTGTCTCCACGCCGGCCCTGGAAATGGCCTCCAACTCCGTAATACGGTTCAGGGACACTGTAATCGTTACCGGCGACGTTATCGGCAACTCCATCAACAACGTGCTAATCATGGATCGCACCGGGGACGGCGAGCGGCGGCTTATAATGGCCAACACCGCCGAGCTTAGGGACGACGGCAGGGACGGCCTAAGCCTTGACATGACAAGGGCCTTTATCCAGTCCTCCAGGGAAATCGTCAGGGAGGATTACGACTATGCCTTTGCAAGTTCCGTTCGATACTGGGTACCCCAGGAAGACATAATTCAGACGATGACCTCGATAAGCCCACGGGAGATGAGTTCCGTTGACGTGTTCAGGGAGATACAGAGGCAGACCGTGGATCTTAGCGTCAGGATTAACGACAGGCAGAACAGGGTATCCACGCTCGGGCTTGCCCTGGAGGAAAACCTAAGGGAAGGGCCGGCCTCGGCTGTCTGGAACCGCAGGAACAGCCAGCTGGCGGCCTTTCAACGGGAAGTGCAGACCCTGGAAAATATGCGGAGGGATCGCACCCTTTCGCTTTACCGGCTCGAATTCAACCAGAAGTTTTCGATTCCCTTCGGGGCCTTTTCGTTCGTCTTCCTTGCGGTTGCGCTTGGGCTTATGGCAAAAAAAAGCGGCCAGGCCGTGGGCTTCATCTTTGGGCTGATTATATCGGTCATTTACTGGGCGCTGCTCCTTGGCGGCCAGACCATGGGACACCGCCTTGGCACGTCCCCGTTCTGGTCAATCTGGACACCCAACATCCTGGCGCTGTCGATAGGTTCCGTCCTGGCGGCCATCAAGGTGTTTAAATGATCCTGGATCGCTACCTGCTCCGACAGTTCGCCCCTATTTTCATAGCAGGCCTGGGTATGTTCGTATTCGTGCTCCTGATGATCGATCTGTTCGCCCATCTCGTGCGCTACCTCAACAACGAGGTTCCCTTCGGCGAAATCATGAGGATAAGCCTGTTCTTCACGCCCCAGGCCATTTCCTTCGCCCTGCCCATATCGCTCCTTTTTGCGTCGGCGTACACCCTTGGCGACCTTTACGCCCGTAACGAGCTTACCTCGGTCTATTCCTCCGGGATTCCGTTTCGGCGTTTCAGCCTGCCGCTGCTGCTTTTGGGGCTGACGGCCTCGTTTTTCTCGTTTTTTTTTGACGACAACGTGGTCATACCGACCATGCGGACGAAAAACGAGCTTACACGGCGTGCCCTGCGCCAGCACGTCGTCGAGCACAACTCCGACATAGTGATACGGGCACGGGGTGGGGAACTTATCTATGCGGTGGATTTCTACGATCATATCGGGCAAATCCTGAACGGCATAAGCATCGTGGAGCAGAATGCCCAGGGGGATTTTATCTCGCTGATCCGCTCGCCAAGGGCGACATGGACGGGCTATTACTGGAATTTCATCAGCCCCATCATCTATTTTTGGGACGATGGGTTCCTGCGAGCCGCTCCCCTTCCCCCCACGGACGAGTTCAGGGAGCATCCCGATATCTTTAGGCGCAGTGCGGTAAGGCCCGAGGAGCTTTCCGCCTCGGAACTCAGGCTGCTGGTGCACGACCTTAGGAACGCCGGCCTGCCATACGCCGAGGCGGAGGCGGACTTGCACCACCGGTTTTCCTTCGCCTCGGTTTCGTTTATAGTGATGGTACTTTCGTTGTCGATGGGCGGCAGGTTCAGGAAAAACATCATTCTGATGAGCCTTCTTGCAAGCCTTGGGTCGGCGGTGGTGTTTTATGCCATCGAAATGGTGACCATGTTGATGGCAAGGCTTGGTTACATACCGACCTTTATGGGGGCATGGTTTCCGGTGGCGGTTTTCGTGGCGATTAGCTTGCTGCTGCTGGGAAGCGCAAAGACCTAGGGAAGCATTGCGGATAGAGTTATATGGTTTTTGACGTTATTTCCAGGGATCCAGGCTCTTCCGCACGAACCGGCGTTATGCGCCTTCCCCATGGCGAGGTTTCCACGCCGGTTTTCATGCCGGTGGGAACGGCAGGTACGGTAAAGGCCCTTACGGTCGGGGATTTACGGGAAATTGGCTTCCAGATAATCCTTTCCAACACCTACCACCTGTACCTTCGCCCCGGAATGGAAGTAATGGCCGGTGCCGAGGGGCTGCACCGCTTTATGGCCTGGGATCGGAACATACTTACCGATTCCGGGGGTTACCAGGTTTTCTCGCTTTCCAACCTGCGAAAGATAACGCAGGAAGGCGTGCGGTTCCAATCGCACATAGACGGCTCTCGCCACCTTTTTACCCCGGAAAACGTGGTGGAGACCCAGTGCGTCATAGGCAGCGACATACAGATGCAGCTTGACGTATGCAGCGCCTGGGGCGTGAGCCGTAAGGAAGCGGAAAAAGCCCTGGACGTGACCACAGAATGGATGGGCCGTGCCGTGCGGACATGGGAACGAAAACGGGAGGAAGGATACATGGGGAGCCTTTTCAGTATCGCCCAGGGGAATTTTTTCCAGGACTTGCGCAGGCGAAGCGTGGAGTCGTGCATGGCCGCCGACACGCCGGGCATTGCGATTGGGGGCCTTTCCGTCGGCGAGCCGCACGAGGCCTTTGCCGAGATACTCGAATTTACCGCCGCCATCCTGCCCCACGAAAAACCCCGTTACCTTATGGGCATAGGAACGCCGGAATACATCCTTGAGGCCATAGAAAACGGCATAGACATGTTCGACTGCGTGGTGCCCACCAGGGAAGGCAGAAACGGCAGAGTTTATACACGTAAAGGCCCAATTTCCATAAAAAAAACCGATATGCGCATGGATTTTATGCCGATAGATAAGGAGTGTATCTGCAAGGTCTGTGGGCAATACAGTCGAGCCTACCTTCGCCATTTATTTAAAAGCCAGGAGATACTATGCTCCATGCTGGCAAGCTACCACAACCTATTTTTTCTTCACCAATTGGTCATTGATGCCCGTCGTGCCATCGAGGAAAATCGTTTTTCTTCGTTCAAGCGGGATTTTCTTTCAGATTACAAGGAGAAAGCGGAATGAGAAAAGGATTTCCCCAAGCGGCGTTTCTGATGGCGATGTTTTTGTCGGCGGCGTTTCTGCCGAACACGGCTTTGCTGTATGCGGAAGAAGGGGCGGCGCAACAACAGGAAGATTTGGGTGCCCTGCGACGTGACATCGTAAGATTCGGCACGGAAACGGAAATAGCCGCCCTCCTACAGGAACTGCAGGAAGAGGACTCGGATGCCCTGGACAACGAAATCATCGCCTTGGTTGGGGGAACACGCAACCAGAACATACTGACAAGAGCTTTTAACTTTTTCGGCGGCAGGGAAAGGGGCGGCCTGGAGGATCGTGCCGTATACGCCGTCGAGGAGCGTTTCTACGAGCACAGCGAAACTGTGCTTGCCGCCATAAACTACATCGGCTGGCTTGGGGTGACGGATGGCATACTGGTTCTTCGGGAAGTGATTAGCGGCGAGGAAAGGCAGTTTATGAACACGGCGATCCGTGCCATAGGACGGGTAGGGGGTGCGGCCGGCGGCGAAGTTGCCGACGACATAGCCGAATATCTGATCGAGTTCCACGAAGACCGTGACCTGGATACCGGAACCAGGGAAACACTCGTCCGTGCGCTGGGTGAAACCGGCTCCTCGGCGGCCGTGGAATTCCTTTCGAGCCTTGCTGGCGACACCGAAGGCGGGCAGTTCATGCGCATGGCCGCATTGGAATCCCTTTCGAGCATTGGCAACCCCAATGGCCTTGATGCGATACTTTCCAGCATTTCCGCCAGCGAGCCGCATGTCCGTGCGACCGCCGTCGGAGCACTGGGGCCTTTTTCCGGCGCCGCAGTGGATGCGGCAATCCTGGACGCTTTCCGGGATTCCTTTGAGCGAACCCGTATAGCGGCGGCCCAGGCAAGCAGGGAACGTGAGCTTGTAGCGGCAGTGCCTTACCTTAGGTTCCGTGCCACACGGGACGAAAGCCAGGCCGTAAGGGAGCATTCGATACGTGCCCTGGGGGCAATAGCCACCGGCGAGGCGATACAGGTAATCGAGGAGTTGTTTACCGAGCGCAGGAATTCCGCCCGTGTACGCCTTACTGCGGCCGAGATGCTAATGGAGAACAATGCGGATCGGTTCCTGGAAGCCTTTATCGCCGAAAAGGATGAGGCGAGGCAGAGAAACCTGACGGCCCTTTACAACGGATTCTTGAGAATTCTGGGAAGGACAACGGGCAACAATATGGAACCCATAACTCGCCGCCTTATGGCGGAAAGGGGAATAATCGAAAGATCCTACGCCCTGGAAATCGCCGCCAACAACAACCTTGTAAGTCTGGCCGACGAAATAAGAATCATTGCCGATGACAGCAACCAGGCCCTTGCACGCAGGGCAAGGCGAACACTCGAAAGGATGGGACTTCAATAGAAAGCGACAGTTTTAGGCTTTAAGCCCTAAGGAAGGATGGGATATATGCAAGAAAAATCTTTTTTTGCAAAAAAAATCCAGTCACTTTCCTCGCTGCACCTTCAATTGCTTTTCGTGATACTGGCTTTTGCACTCATGATTGTATCAAGCAGCCTGTATGTCAGTAACATGCTGCGGGAATATCTGGGAAGAGAATCGACGAGCCTACTCACAAAGACACGGTTCAGAATTGAAACCGCACTGATGGAACCCGAAGCCGAACTGCTGGCGCTTACAGGGATCCTGCGCCACATGATCTTGGGTGGCTCCGATCAGGAGACGGTATTAGGTTTCATGGAAGAAATTATCTTCATACTGCAAACCGAAACAAGAAGGGCCAGGGTTAGTAGTCTTTACGGACATTTCGAGGTGTTCGGTGGGGTATATCTTAATGCCTTGGGCTGGCATCCGCCGGAAGACTTCGATATTACGGAAAGCCTTTGGTTCAGGACGGCAATCACGGAGGGCAACAGGCTAGGTGTTACGCCGGTATACAGTGATATCAGCACGGGTGAGTGCATCATAACGTACGTGCATCAGATTTTTGACCACGAAGGACATTCTCTTGGAATAATAGGTCTAGACTTGCCTCTAAGCAGTGTCATCAACTATGTTGCCGAGATGCACCTTACCCCAAACAGTTATGGAATACTCTTTGACGAAAACCAGATCATCCGTTGGCACCCAAATCCGGACATAATCGGCAGGAACGCACACGAGGTAGGATCTGTGTTTAAACAGCTTGCCATCGAGGTGATAGAAGGGCGAGTTTTCTTTGGGCATGAATTCATAAACTACAGAGGCGAGGTTACCATTGTCTTTTCCGACCAGCTTTACAACGGATGGCATTTGTTCATGGTAACACCCAGGGCCGAGTATCACAGAAGCCAGAGGGACATGACTTTAATGCTTATCGGCCTTGGTTCGATTTTGGCATTGGCGCTAATCGGCGTACTTGTGAGTGTTGACAAAAGAAGAAAGAAAGTGGAGATGGAAAGCTGGAACAAAGACATACTGCTGGCGACGATGGAAAAGGAAAAAGAGATGGACAGGCGCACACAGCTTATGCTAGATGCAATGCCTCTCTGCTGTATCCAATGGGATAAGGACTTTAACATCGTATCCTGCAACGAGGAAACGGCCAGGCTATTCAAGCTGCCCAGAAAAGAGGAATTTGCAAGCATTTTTTTTGATTTTTCCCCAGAGTACCAGCCATGCGGAGGAACGTCCAGGGAAGTACTACAAGAGAAACTCATGGAAGCTTTCGAGAAAGGTTATGTCCGTGTTGAATGGCAACATCACACGCTGGACGGCGACCCCCTTCCCTGCGAGGTAACACTGGTACGTGTGAAGCACATGGGTGAATACACTATAGTTGCGTATACCAGGAACCTTAAGGAAATCAAGGCAACCATCGACGAGATGCGGAAGGTGGAGCAGTATCTGCGCCTGGCCCGTGATGCCGCAGAAAGTTCCAACAAAGCCAAGTCCACGTTTCTTGCAAACATGAGCCATGAAATACGAACGCCCATGAACAGCATAGTAGGTTTCTCGGAACTTGCCTTGGACGAATTTATTCCCACTAGCACAAGAAATTATCTTACACACATTCAGGAAAGCGCCAAAGACCTTTTGCAGATTATCAACGCCATTTTGGACATATCAAAAATCGAAGCGGGCAAAATGGAACTGGAGCAAATTCCCTTCGACCTGCACGAAGTGTTGACTCGCTGCCGGACGGCAATTATGACCAAGGCCATAGAAAAGGACATAACCCTATATTTTTATGCGGAACCATCGATTGGCAAAATGCTTTTGGGGGATCCGACAAAGCTGCGGCAAGTATTCATAAATTTCCTTTCCAATGCGATAAAGTTTACGAGCATGGGCACGGTCAAATTTTTGGCTTCCATCGGCAAAACAGGCGAGAACACTGTCGAAATGCATTTCGAGATAAGGGACAGTGGCATAGGCATGACACCTGAACAGATAGCCATGGTATACGAGCCGTTTACACAAGCGGATTCCAGCACGACACGCAAGTACGGGGGCACGGGGCTTGGGCTTACCATAGCCAAAAGCCTTATCGAGCTTATGGGCGGGGAATTAATCGTGGAAAGCACACCCAAAGTCGGAAGCAGATTCAGCTTTAGCCTGACCTTCTGTACGGTGGACATTCCAAAGGACGAGCTTGCCGCCGAATCCGCAACACATGAGCTTGAAAAACCTATTTTCGATGGAGAGGTACTGGTCTGCGAGGATAACACCATGAACCAGCACGTCATAAACGAACACCTGACACGGGTGGGATTGCGGACGGTTATAGCAAGCAACGGACAGGAAGCCATCGACCTGGTAAGCGATCGCATGGAAAAAGGAACGAAACCCTTTGACCTTATTTTTATGGACATACATATGCCAGTAATGGATGGACTTGAAGCCACATCGAAAATTACCGCTCTCGCTTCACTAACACCCATAGTGGCAATGACCGCAAACATCATGACCTGCGACAGGGAACTATACAGAACCATAGGTATGCAAGACTGCGTTGGCAAACCTTTTACCTCGCAGGAACTGTGGCACTGCCTTTTGAAATACCTTGTTCCTGTCGATAAGAAAACCGTAGGCAAAAGATCGCAGAGCGAAGCGGACGCAAAACTCCAAAAGATGCTCCAGGTACATTTCCTGAAACAGAACAATACAAAATTTGCCGAAATTGTCGAGGCCATGGAAACCGGCAACATGGAACTTGCGCATAGGCTGGTGCATACCCTAAAGAGCAACGCAGGGCAACTTGGCAAAACCCGTCTACAGAAAATCGCCGGCGACATCGAGGAACTGCTCAAAGGCGAAACCCCCATGCTAAAGGAAGAGCAGCTTGCGGTTCTTGAAATGGAACTGAAGGCGGCACTCCAAGAATTTTCGCTGTTGACGGACAAAGCCAGGGAACCAACCCCGTCGGCGGCCTTTAGTGCCTTTAGCAAGGAAGAAGCTCTTAACCTGGTCGAAAGGCTGGAACCATTGCTTAAGAGCGGCAATCCAGAATGCTTGGAACTTATTGACAGTATTCGTGCAATACCGGAAAGCGAGAACCTGATTCAGCAAATGGAAGATTTTGACTTCGAGCTTGCATATTCCACACTTGCCAAATTGAAGGGAAGGATATAGTGCAAATAGACAGAGAAACAAAAAACAGCGTGCTAATCATTGACGATGAGATGTCGAACCTGCGGATTTTAACGCACATACTGGGTTCGGAATACACGATTTACACGGCCAAGGACGGCGTAAACGGCATCGAAAAAACGATGGAATATATGCCCGACCTTATCCTGCTGGACATTATCATGCCGGAAATGGACGGCTACACGGTACTTGCCGAACTTAAGAAACTGAATGCAACGGCGAAGATTCCCGTTATTTTTATAACGGGACTGGACAGCATCGAAGACGAGGAAAGAGGCCTGTCCCTCAATGCCGCCGACTATATAAACAAGCCCTTTAGCCCAACGATTGTAAAGCTAAGAGTGCGGAACCAGATTCAAATCGTCAATCAAATTCGCACGATAGAGAACCTGAGCATGATCGACCAGCTTACAGGCCTACCCAACAGGCGCAGCTTCGATGCACGAATAAATGAGGAATGGAAACGGGCAATACGGGAAACCACGCCCATCAGTATTTTGGTTATAGACATCGACAAGTTCAAAGTATACAACGACACTTACGGGCACCAGCAGGGCGATGCTGTTCTGCGAACGGTCGCAAAGGTTTTTTCCCAGTCGCTCAAACGTGCGTCGGATTTTGCCGCACGCTGGGGCGGCGAGGAATTTATCGTGTTGTTACCGCATACATACTTGGATGGTGCCATGGAAATCGCCGAGAACATACGCAGGAACGTGGAGAACGTGGAAATTTCCCATGCCGACGGTTCTAAATCAAAAGTAACCGTAAGCATTGGCGTGACCACACTGGTGCCCACACAGAATTCCTCGATGGACGCTTTTTTTTCCATGGCCGACAAAGCCCTGTACGACGCAAAGGCGAGCGGTAGAAACAGGGTGCTCTATGAACTGTAAGATACCGCAGAGTTCTGCTCTGCGGAGGTTCATTTCATGCGATTTAGACAAGAATAGGCGTGGCATGAATGAAAGTTGTGGTTTACATGCCCTGCCTAAAGCACGTGAATATATTTTTCCAGGAACCATGTCCATGTACAATACCTCCGTTTCATGCTATATTACAGGTATGGAGCCGAAAATTTTATTTGTGCCTTCGGCTTTCAAGCACGGGACGACGTTGGAAGACATCCGCCATGCCCATGACACCAGAATCTACGAAGGCCCATTGGAAGGCTACGACAACAAACACGCCTTCATCGGCTTTGACCTTGCTGGCAATCCCATTGAGGTCTTTTACAACCCTATCGACGATGACACCATAAAGGTTTTCCATGCGATGGGTTGTCGAAACAGTGTAATTGCCCAATTCGGGCTATAGGAGGAACTATTGGCTGACTACACCGATATGACGGACGAGGAATATGACGCTCTTGACGAAGAGCTTACCCGTGTGACGCCCAAGCTCGGGCCAAACGGTACGGGTTTCCTTAGTCAACGGCAAATGCGCCTTTTGGGATTTACCAATATCTCCGTCAATTATCTTTTGACCAAAGCGTTGGCGGATCACAAAAGCCCCGCCCACATCATCGACGAAATGATATGCGAACGTATTGCGGTTTCGGGAACTAACTAGTGGACCGTAACAGCTTGTAGGCGCATGAGTGACAGACACCGCAGATTGTGTCAAAAGCAGAAAAGTGGCAATAAATGTGATACAATAACAAGGCAGAAGGACGCCACGGAGGAAACATGGATTTCATCGGCGAGGAAGACCGCGAGCAAACGCTGTTGCTGCCCGACAGCCTTGAGGACTACGTCAACGAAGACAACCCCGTGCGAGTGATAGACGCGTTCGTAAACGGCCTTGACATGCACGGGCTGGGATTCCGCGGGGCCGAGCCGAACGACACCGGCCGTCCGGCCTACGACCCCAGGGACATGC
>Ga0209755_10008554_pt1 | contig 10933 bp, 3 predicted proteins | sample TergutCo191P1_FD_187301 | JGI IMG/M metagenome (GOLD analysis project Ga0209755, IMG submission 187301) | Cornitermes sp. P1 segment gut microbial communities from Petit-Saut dam, French Guiana - Co191P1 (SPAdes) (version 2) | ecosystem: Host-associated > Arthropoda: Insects > Digestive system >... | reverse complement strand
TGGCACAATCAGCTTAACAAGCCTAGATTTGTCCAGCTGGGATACCGGTAGTGTTGCGAGTGTGGAATTGATGTTTTACGGCGCAAGCGGCTTAACAAGCCTTAATTTATCCGGCTGGGATACTGGTAGCGTTACGAGTATGGGCTGGATGTTTTACGGCGCAAGCGGCTTAACAAGCCTTGATTTATCCGGATGGGATACCGGTAGCGTTACGAATATGGGCAGAATGTTTTCCGGCGCAAGCGGCTTAACAAGCTTAGATTTGTCCGAATGGGATACCGGTAACGTTATGTGGATGAGCAATATGTTTGACGGCGCAAGCGGCTTAACCAGCCTTGATTTATCCGGATGGGATACCGGTAGCATTACGAGTATGAGTAATATGTTTAACGGCGCAACTAACCTGCGGCACCTTGTCCTAGGTGAAAATTTCCGTTTCAATGCCGATAACCCACTCTTGCCAATCCCACCATCAAGCCCCGCCTTCACTGGTGACTATTGGCAAAATGTGGGAACAGGTACAGCGCATAATCCACAGGGTACGCATATATTTACCACTGCCCAGCTTGTGGACTTTTACCGTAGCACGACTACAAACCTTGCGGACACTTGGGTTTGGCAACAACGAAAAGACCCATGTGTTTGCATATACGGTGTATACTCCGGCTGTATTGTCATTCATGAAGGTGCGTTTTCAGTGTGGCAAGGCATTGCAGGTGCGCAATGGCGATTGTTTGATTGCGGTGCGCTGTTTGTGGATGAGGGGGCTATCAATTGGCCAACTATATCGCCCCGGCAAAGCCCCTGGAATTCTCACAGAGAAATTTTGGACGCGATTGTTTTCACAGGTGAAATCACCGCGGGTAATTCACTTGCAGACCTATTTAGGAATTTGAACAACTTAGTGGTGATAAAGGGTTTGTGTAATTTCAACACCGACAATGTGACAATTATGCAAGTGATGTTTTTGGATACAGTAGCGTTGGCAAACTTGGATTTGTCCGGCTGGGATACAGGTCGCGTTACGAATATGGGCTCTATGTTTTCCGGCGCAAGCGGCTTAACAAGCCTTGACTTGTCCGGGTGGGATACCCGTAACGTTACGGGTATGGGCAGTATGTTTAACGGCGCAAGTAGCTTAACAAGCCTGGATTTGTCCGGATGGGATACCGGTAGCGTTACAGATATGGGCGGTCTGTTTTCCGGCGCAAGTGGCTTAACAAGCCTGGATTTGTCCGGATGGGATACCGGTAGCGTTACGAATATGGGCGGTCTGTTTTCCGACGCAAGCGGCTTAACAAGCCTTGACTTGTCCGGGTGGGATACGAGTAATGTTACGAGAATGGGGGCTATGTTTCGCGGCGCAAGCGGCTTAACAAGCCTCGACCTGTCCGGGTGGGATACGAGAAATGTTACGGAAATGGGCAGTATGTTTTCCGGCGCAAGCGGCTTAACAGGCCCGGATTTGTCCGGATGGGAAACCGGTAACGTTACGAATATGGGGGAGATGTTTCGTGGCGCAAGCGGCTTAACAAACCTAGATTTGACTGGATGGAATACCAGTAGCGTTACGAGTATGAGCGGTATGTTTTGGGGTGCAATCGGCTTAACAAGCCTTGGCGATTTGTCCGGCTGGGATACCCGTAACGTTACGAATATGGGCAGTATGTTTTCCGGCGCAAGCGGCTTAACAAGCCTTGGAGACTTGTCTAGGTGGGATACTGGTAGTGTTACGTGGATGCTTGCGATGTTTTCCGGCGCAAGTGGCTTAACAAGCTTGGATTTGTCCGGGTGGGATACCGGTAACGTTACGGCTATGCACAGTATGTTCTCCGGCGCAAGAGGCCTAACAAGCCTTGATTTGTCCGGCTGGGATACCGGTAGCGTTGCGTATATGGGGAGTATGTTTAACAGCACACCTAACCTGCGTCACCTTGTCCTGGGTGAAAATTTCCGTTTCAACGTCGTCTACCTTTGGCTCCCGGCCGGGCCAACAAACTCCACCTTCACAGGTTACTGGCAAAACGTAGCCACAGGCACTCCCGGCAACCCGCAGGGCACCTATGTTTTAACCTCTGCCCAGCTTGTGGACTTTTACCGCGCCACACCCCCCAACCTCGCGGATACTTGGGTTTGGCAACGAAATTATCCTCCCTGTTGTACCTACTGCGCCGATATTGGTTGTGTGATATGTTCCGCCGGGGAGTGCGGCTATTTCCCATGCCGCTGTTGCAAAGATTGCGGGGAGTACCCCTGCATTTGCCCCGACTGCGAATACTGCAACGATGTGGGTTGCTCGATATGCTCCACCGGCCCCTGCGGCTATTTTCCATGCCGTTGCTGCTGGGATTGCGGATTTTACCCCTGCCGTTGCTGTGAGGAGTGTGGATATTACCCCTGCATTTGTCCCGACTGCAAATACTGCAACGATGAAGCCTGCACGGTATGTGCCACCGGCCTCTGCGGATATTTCCCATGCCGCTGTTGCGACGATTGCGGAGAGTATCCTTGCATATGCCCCGATTGCACATATTGCGGTGATGCGGGATGTGCGGTTTGCTCCGCTGGACCCTGCGGATTTTTCCCGTGTCGTTGTTGCGATGACTGCGGCAAATACCTCTGCATTTGCCCATGCAAATGTGTCCACTGCGCTGAGTGTGATTGCGATGTCATAGTTTATGGAGCTTTTGCGGCCAGTTCATGGCAGTATCCACTTGAAGGCATAGCCGGCGCACAGTGGCGGTTGTATGATTGCGGTACGCTTGTGGTTGACGGTGGATTTATCCATTGGAATTGGTTTCAAAGTCCGTGGTACGCACACCGTGATGTAATAGAGCAAATCATATTTACGAATGAAATTACAGCAGGTACAAGTTTGGAAGGTTTGTTCTCTAATTTATATAATGCGACCGTCATTGAGGGCTTATACCACTTTGATACAGGCAATGTAACGAATATGTCCCGTATGTTTAACGGCGCAAACGGCTTAACAAGCCTTGATTTGTCCGGATGGGATACGAGCAATGTAACGAATATGGCCGCGATGTTTTTTTTCGCAAACGGCTTAACAAGCCTTGATTTGTCCGGTTGGGATACTCGCAATGTGACAACTATGAGCAATATGTTTTCCGTCGCAAGCGGCTTAACAAGCCTTGACCTGTCCGGATGGGATACGGGCAATGTGACAGATATGCGGGAGATGTTTTCAAGCGCAAGCGGATTAACGAGTTTAGACTTGTCCGGCTGGGACACGAGTAGCGTGACGAATATGGGCAGTATGTTTGTCAATGCAAGCGGATTAACAAGCCTTGATTTGTCCGGTTGGGATACGAGTAACGTGACAAATATGGTTAATATGTTTCTCAGGGCAAGCGGCTTAACAAGTCTCGACCTGTCTGGGTGGGATACCGGCAACGTGACGAATATGGGCTGGATGTTTGCTGGCACAAGTAGCTTGACAAGCCTTGATTTGAGCGGATGGGATACAGGCAAAGTGACAAATATGTGGCGGATGTTTTCATTTTGCTGTTGTGTTGGAGGGCGTAGCAATATCGAAAACTTGAACCTGTCAGGTTGGGATACAAGCAATGTGACAGATATGCGGGAGATGTTTTCTTGGGCAAGTAGCTTGACAATCCTTGATTTGAGCGGATGGGATACAAGCAATGTGACGGATATGAGTTGGATGTTTCTGAACGCAAGCGGCTTAACGAGCCTAGATTTGTCCGACTGGGATACAAGTAGTGTGACGAATATGGATAGTATGTTCAGTGGCGCAAGCGGATTAACAGACCTAGACCTATCCGGTTGGGATACAAGTAGCGTGACGAGTATGGGTAGTATGTTTTTTAGAGCAGGCGCCTTAACAAGCCTTGGCGATTTGTCCGGGTGGGATACCGGAAACGTGACGAATATGCGGGCTATGTTCAATGACGCAAGCGGCCTAACAGGTCTTGGCGATTTATCCGCATGGAATACAAGTAACTTGACGGATATGTGGGGTATGTTTTGGGGTGCAAGCAGCTTAACAAACCTTGACCTGTCCGAGTGGGATACAAGTAGCGTGACGAATATGGGCAGTATGTTTTGGGGTGCAAGCGGACTAACAAGCCTTGGTGATTTGTCTAGTTGGGATACGAGCAATGTGACGGATATGAGCTGGATGCTTCTGAACGCAAGCGGTCTAACAAGCCTTGGCGATTTGTCCAGGTGGAATACAAGTAGCGTGACGAATATGAGTAGTATGTTCAATGGCGCAAGCGGTCTAACAAGTCTTGGCGATTTATCCGGATGGGATACGAGCAATGTGACGAGCATGGGAAGTATGTTTTTTAGAGCAAGTAGCTTAACGGGTCTTGACCTGTCTGGGTGGGATACGAGCAGAGTGACGGATATGACTCAAATTTTTAGGGACACAAGCGGTTTAATAAACCTTGATTTGTCCGGCTGGGATACCGGTAGCGTTACGAGTATGAGTTTTATGTTTTCCGGCGCAAGCGGCTTAACAAGCCTTGATTTGTCCGGCTGGAATACAAGTAACGTGACGGATATGGGGGCTATGTTTATCAACGCAACGTCATTGCGCCACCTTGTTTTGGGTGAAAATTTCCGTTCCGCAGATGCTCTTTGGTTGCCCACAGTCCCGTCAAACGCAACTTTCACCGGACGTTGGCAAAATGTAGGCACGGGTACAGCGGGCGACCCGCAAGGTTCATACGTTCTCACATCAGCGCAATTGGTAGACCTCTACCGCTCCGCACCGCCTAATCTCGCAGATACATGGGTATGGCAACGTAATTATCTCCCCGATTGTATTTACTGCGCAGATATCGGCTGTGTCGTTTGCTCCGCCGAGTCTTGCAGATATTTTCCTTGCCGTTGTTGCCCGGATTGTAACGAATATCCCTGCATATGCCCCGATTGCACCTATTGCAATGGCACGGGCTGTGTCGAATGCTCCACCGTACCGTGCGGCTACTTCCCGTGTCGCTGTTGCGGAGATTGCGGAAACTTCCCATGCCGCTGTTGTGAATATTGCGGCGATTATCCCTGCGAATGCCTTTTCACCGTAGCTCTCGACCTAAACGGAGGTCATTTCGCCGCAACAACTCCGCCAGCAATAGCATTTACAACGATGCCCGCATTAGCCATTCAATTTGGAGAGCAAATTGGCATACTCCCTAAAAATCCAACCGGTGCTGTCCCTGATGGCATTGTAAGAGACGGATACCGCTTCACAGGATGGTTTGAAAATCCCGTTGACGAAACCACACGCTGGCGTTACTACAACATCGTAACCGGCGATGTAACTTTGTACGCAAGATGGGAACAAATCTCCGATAACGGCTTCCGCGTGGGTTCTGTCGGAAGTAACGGGCGAGTAACATCCTCCGATGCTACGAGAATTGCACGTTGGCTTGTAACCCACCCCGAAGACAGACATACATTAATGGAGTTCTGCGGGCTTGCCGCCGACATTGACGGCGATGGCGAAGTAACCATTGCTGACCTTACTTTGTTGGCAAGGTGGTTGGTTGGTCACAATGTACGACACCTCATAGCGCATTAGACGACACAGCAGACCGCTTGAAATCGCAATCCGTGTATTGTATCATTGCGTAAATGGTAACTCTTTGTAGGATAAATTCAAGGAATGAAAGGTGTTGCTTATGCGGGTTCCGCGGGTCTATTTGGAAACCACTATCTTTAATTTTATTTTCGCGGACGATGCACCGGATAAAAAAGCCGACACTCTAAAGCTGTTCGAGGAAATCAAGGAAGGCAGGTATGAACCGCATACATCTTTCGTGGTTATTGATGAAATCAACAAAACGGCGAATACTCAAAAGCGTGAGAGTATGCTCTCACTCATAAATGAGTATGATATAGGTGTGCTTGAAGATGACGCCGAGTTCGATGTTTTGGCGGATACCTATGTACGTGAAAATATTATCCCACTGAAATACAGGGACGATGCCTTGCATATCGCCGTCGCCGCAATCACGGAAATGCACGTTATTTTGAGTTGGAATTTTCAGCACATTGTCAAACGGAAAACGCGCAATATGGTAAATGCCGTAAATTTGCGGGAAGGATTTCGAACAATTGAGATATGCTCGCCCAAGGAGGTAATCGAATATGATGCTGAATGAGCCGAACGCTATGAGGGAAATTCACGCAATCCGCACAAAAAATTTTGAGCAGACGAAGGATTTATCGCCCGAAGACCGAAGCCGTTTACGCCGAGAATCCACAATGCACATAGCTGAAAAACATAACTTTCGTATCGTTTCAAGACAAGAAAATGTGAAATTTGTGCAACGTGAAGCGGTGTAGCAAATTGTATGTATCTAACGCTTACGCCCAAACCATAAAAGGAGTTGTTGAAGAACTACCCCCCCTCCAACAACAACTCCTTTTTATTTGCAAAATGTACAGAGCCGCAATTGCCTAAATGTAACCATTTTCGCTGCTGTTTTTACGCTATAGCAGCATTTGCCGCTACCAGTACGAACCCGGCTTCACAAGCAACGTATCTAACTTTGACCCCAAGAGTACCAGCACCTCTTGCGGCAAATGTACCGTTTAACGGATTCACCGAAACTGTTTTAGTTGATGAAACTATGGAGTACCGCCGAGGCACAACCGGAAATTGGACGCAAATTTCACCCGGCCAAACAAGCTTCCCTGTGACAATGGGAACTTCAACTGCCACATACCAGGTGCGTGTAGCCAGCACCACAAGCACTTTCGCTTCTGCACCACTAAACATAAGCATACCTCGCCGTGCTTCCGCACCCAACGCAACTTATAACGCCATAGCCGACACAATAACCGGTGTTTCCGCCGCTATGGAGTTTAGCACTGACGGAGGCATTACCTGGACTCGATTAAGAACAACTGTCATCCCAAGGTCTGTAATCGGTAATAACCCGGTTACTGTTTATGTAAGAACGGCGGCTACCCAAACCGTTGCAGCTTCTCTTATTCGACCTGTTGCAGTTCCTGCCGCTCCAAGCGATATTCCCGCAGGATTAGCAATTGACCATGTCCGTGAAGTAGTAACAGGCGTTGCACCCGGTATGCAAAGCAGTACAAACGGCACAACTTGGGCAAATATTACAACCAACGAACTCAATATTGCTACAATGATACCCGGAGCAACTTCCGCAAATGTGACGCTGAGAATAAGATTTGCCCCTACTGCCGATGTGCCTAGCCCAAATGCGGCAGGAATGATTTTAACACCACGATTAGCAACGCCGACCGCAACTGATGTGCGGTTTGATGGCTTTACCGAATCTATTTTGCTTGGCGACACAATGGAATATCGTATTGGTACAACAGGCGCATGGACACCGATATCCGCAGGGCAGACAAGTTTGCCTGTGACACTTGGCACGGCAAATGTCACATATCAAGTGCGTGTAATGGGAACGGCGGAAAGGTTCCCATCTGCTCCACGTAGCGTAACCGTTCCACGTAGACCTACTGCACCTAATGTATCATACAGACCTGCTTCTGATGATATTCGAGTTGCGTCCACCGCAATGGAATTTAGCATTGACGGCGGTATAACATGGACGAGGGTTGTAGGCACAAGTATTTCCCGGAGAGACATTGGACCAGCCGCCGCAAGAGTTTATGTGCGAACTGCCGCAACCGCTGCCGCCGCAATATCTGACGTTAGAATTGTGGACGTACCGTCAGGTCCTTCAAATGCACCCACCGGACTGGCAATTGACTATGACCGTGAAGTGGTAACAGGTGTTGCGCCTGGTATGCAAAGAAGTACGAATGGCACACAATGGACAAACATTACCGGTAACGAATTAAACATAGCTTCGCTTATTCCCGCAGCAAATGCTGCAATCGTAACATTGCAAATAAGATTTGCCTCTACCGCCGAAAATCCTGCATCTAATTCGACCGAGCTGATTTTGATGCCAAGGCTACCAACTCCCGTGGCGGCAAATGTACGTTTTTGCGGTTTTACGGAATCCATTTTGCTTAACGACACTATGGAATACCGTGTTGGCACAACCGGCACATGGACACCAATATCCCCAGGGCAAACAAGTTTGCCCGTGACACTTGGCTCAGCAAATGTTACACACCAAGTGCGTGTGAGGAGGACAGCGGATAGATTCCAGTCTTCTGCCTTTAACGTAAGCGTACCACGCAGACTCGCCCAGCCGAATGTGTCATACAGGCCAGCTACCGATGATATTCGAGTTGCGTCCACAGCAATGGAATTTAGCATTGACGGCGGCACAACATGGACAAGAGCGACAGGGAACAACATCCCCCGTGCAAGCATTGGGCAAACCGCCGTAACGGTTTATGTACGAACTGCCGCAACCGCCGCCGCTGCCGCATCTGAAATTAGAGTTGTGGAAGTACCCGGTGACCCGGCGGTATCTGCCGCAAGCAGCTGGCATGAACTTCGAGAATTGATTGAAATCGCCCCTGCAAATGTCCCAACTACAATTGCAATTTCCGGTGACTTTTCTGCGCCTTCTCCTATGTATGGGGAGGGCAGTGCCATTATAATTCCGCCGGGCAGGGATATTACTCTTGTTAGCGACAACCCGAATATCATGCGCACTATAACCCAGTCAAACTTCCTTAGTTGGCGGCATTTTATCGTAAGTAACAGTAGCTTAACGCTGGGGCGTGGTATTGTACTAAGCGGTGAGCGTATAGAAAATTCTATAGACTTACTGCAAAATGAGCTTGCCGATTTTGAGCCCGCACTTATCCAGCCGTTCTTTAGTTCAGGGAATGGCGGCGTATTAGTTTGGGATGGCGGCAGATTCACCATGAACTACGGTAGCGTAATCAGGAATACGAGAATGGCTGGAGGCGCAGCAGTCTCAATTAGCAGCGGTGGAATTTTTGAAATGAATGCAGGAAGTGAAATTAAAAACTGTCTGGCTTCATCGGGTGGTGCAGTAAACGTTTCCAGCTCTGCGGTGTTTACCATGAATGGAGGCACTATTAGGAATAATAGCGCACTTTTTGGAGGGGCTGTACACATGGATGAAAACGCCGTCCTGAACATGAGTGGCGGCACGATTACGAATAACTACGCAAGCATTGCCGGAGGAGGGATTTTCACAATGACGCCCTATCATTTGTATCTTAGCCCAAATGCAGTCATCTCCGGCAATTCCCTTTACGATGTATTCATTGCAAGCATCCAATGGTCTGAACTAAACACCTTTGATGTTGCGGATTTCTATGGCGAAGTGGAATATACCCTGTCACCACTCTTGCTCCACGAATATGAAGAAAAAACATCATGCAGTTATGACATCCCTTACTACGAATACATGGAATATTCTCTTCTGCAATAGGAAATCAAACATCCACAAGTAAAAAGCTATTGGCATTCTTGCCGGTAGCTTTTTTGTTTTGGAAAGCCACCCCTTTAGGAGCTTTTTTCACGGCTACTCGAGTTTGAAACTACAAGGTTTGCAACTCTCCGCACAGGGTAGTATAATGAAGCAATGAAGCTACGATTCTTCACAAAGGAGTTTTCCCCAATGTATGAAAAAGTGTCCACCGGTCTAAACTTTGCCGAGCGTGAAAAGGAAGTTTTGCGGCTTTGGCGTGAAAATAAAATCTTCGAAAAAAGCATCTCTCTGCGGGAGGGCGGCGAGGGTTTTACGTTCTACGAAGGCCCGCCCACGGCAAACGGCCACCCACATATCGGTCATATCATCACCCGCACGGTAAAGGATTTAATCCCCCGCTACAAGGCAATGAAGGGCTACCATGTGCTACGCAAAGCAGGCTGGGACACCCACGGCCTGCCCGTTGAGCTGGAAGTTGAGAAAGAGCTTGGCATTTCCGGCAAGCCCGAAATAGAAACCTATGGCGTAGAGCCTTTTATAAAAAAATGCAAGGAAAGTGTGTGGAAATACGAAAACCTGTGGAGGGAAATGAGCGAACGTGTTGGCTTTTGGGCAGATATGGACGCACCATATGTCACCTACCACAACGAATATATCGAGTCCGTTTGGTGGGCATTGTCCGAGATTTTCAAAAAAAATCTCATCTACAAAAGCTACCGTGTTGTGCCATATTGCCCACGATGCGGTACGCCCCTTTCCAGCCACGAACTTGCACAGGGATACAAAGATGTAGAAGAAGCATCGGTTTTTGTGGCGTTTAAGTCTGCCGCCGCAAAAAACGAATTCTTTCTTGCGTGGACAACAACGCCCTGGACTCTCCCGTCAAACGTAGGGCTTTGCGTAAACCCGAAAGAGGATTACGCACGTGTTTCGCACGATGGGCGCATCTATATCTTGGCGCAAGCCCTTGTTCCCGGGCTTTTTGGCGAAGATGCAGAAATCCTAGGCACTGTCAAAGGCAAGGAACTTGAGGGCGCAAAATACGAACCGCTTTTCGATTTCGCCCCGGCAGATATTGCGGCAAACCCAAACTACTGCACCGTTGTGTGTGACGCATACGTTACCCTTACAGATGGCTCCGGCATTGTGCATATCGCACCCGCTTTTGGTGAAGACGATGCCCGCATTTGCAAAGCCTACGGTATGCCGCTTATGCAATTGGTTGATGCGCAGGGTTGCTTCATCCCAGACGCACACCTCTTCGCAGGAAAGTTTGTGAAAGATGCCGACCCTCTAATAATTGCAGAGCTAAAACGCCGTGGCCAAATGTTCAAAAAAACCAACTACAAACACAGCTATCCGTTTTGCTGGCGTTGTGATACTCCCCTACTCTACTACGCACGTGATGCGTGGTTTATAAAAATGAGTGCAATGCGTGACAATTTGCTTACCAGCAACTCTGCGGTAAACTGGTTGCCGGGTCATATGAAAGAAGGCCGCTTTGGCGACTTTTTGGAAAATGTAATAGACTGGTCTATTTCCCGGGAAAGATACTGGGGAACGCCGCTTCCCAT
>Ga0209755_10008553_pt1 | contig 10937 bp, 5 predicted proteins | sample TergutCo191P1_FD_187301 | JGI IMG/M metagenome (GOLD analysis project Ga0209755, IMG submission 187301) | Cornitermes sp. P1 segment gut microbial communities from Petit-Saut dam, French Guiana - Co191P1 (SPAdes) (version 2) | ecosystem: Host-associated > Arthropoda: Insects > Digestive system >... | reverse complement strand
TTGAAAACCTGAAAGCAAAACTGAAAGGGGAAGCAGATTCATAATTCCGCCGAAAACCGGGGCAGGGATCTTCTCCGCCACGGCTCTACGCTGAGTCTTCTTACACTTATTTCCCGCATTCTGGGTCTGGCAAGGGAGATGACCAAAGCGGCGCTGCTTGGAACCAGCGCCCTTTCGGATGCTTTTTCCGTAGCTTTCATGCTGCCGAATCTTTTCCGCCGTCTTTTCGCCGAAGGCTCTATAGCCGTGGCTTTCATACCCACCTTCAAAGAATATCTATTGAAAAGCGAAAACGCGGAAAGCACCTGCGCTTCTGAACATTCGGACAGCGTTAAGGAGTTCCTTTCCTGTTTTCTCACTTTTCTCAGTTTCTTCGTCACCCTCACCGTGATGGCCGGTATACTGCTATGTCCCTTGATAATCCGCTTTTTTGGCATGGAAGAGTTTTCGGAAACGGTTTTCCTCGCGAGAATGATGTTTCCTTTTTTGGCGTTTATCTCCCTGGCGGCTTTTTTTCAGGGCATTCTCAACAGTCTGAGGATCTTCGCGCCTTCCGGATTTGCACCAATCCTGCTTAACGTGATCACCATTATCTGCGCCTATGTCCTAAGTCCCTATACGCAAAACCCCGCCAGAGCTATGGCGTTTGGGATTCTCATAGGCGGTTTCATGGAGGCGGCGATTCAACTGCCTTTTATACTGGCGCACAAGAGCCGCATGCGCTTTTTTTTTACGGGATTAATAAGAGCGATAAATAATCCGGGAACAAGAAAGGTTTTGCGCCTGATCGGCCCGACGATAATCGGGATGGCCGCGTATCAGCTCAACGACCTGGTATCCACCGCCCTTGCGGGAAACGCCGGGGAAGGGATTGTCTCAAGCCTTCAATATTCGCTCAGGCTGCAGGAACTCATCCTTGGGGTTTTCGCGGTTTCCATCGGGACTGTGCTTTTGCCGGACTTCGCCGAATACGCGAAAACCGCTCAGTGGGACATTTTCAACAAAAGGCTTATTTCCGCCATCAACATCATCGCTCTCATAACTATCCCCATAACTTTTTTCTCGCTCGCGGAAGGGCAGGGATTAATCCGCCTCCTTTTTCAGACCCGGAGTTTCGATGAAGATTCGGTGCGCCTCACATTGGCGGCATTCACCTTCCATATGCCGGGGCTTTATTTCATTGCCCTCAACCGCGTACTGGCCCCCGCCTTTTATGCCCAGAGTGACACAAAATCCCCAACCATAGCGGGGGTTCTTTCATTCGCGGTAAATATAATCCTGGCCGCTATTCTGGTTTTTCGCTTTAAAGGAGCGGGCATAGCGTTTGCCCTGACGCTGGCAAGTGCGGTCAACACCGCGGCGCTGCTTTTTTTCCTGAAAAAAAACCCCTCGATAACGCTGGGACAAACGCTTAAATCCGCCCTTGGTTATACTTTCAAACTAATCCTGTTCTCGGCTTTGGCGGTCATTCCCGTATTGCTGCTCTCTCCTTACCTCCACGAGCTTTTCTCCGGGAGGGGCCGCTTCATTTCAGAGGGAGCGCCGCTTTTTATAAACGCCGTCATTTTCGCCGTGACAGGAATATTGTTGTTGGGGGTTACGAAAGACAAGCAGTTTTTAGGGATTGCAAGAATGTTATGGAGAGAAGGGCCGAGAGCTTAGGGATCGGGGAGACTTCCCTGATCCCTAGTTTCGGATTCTTTACTTCTTTATATTGTAAAACGCTTTGCGGCCTGCGTATTCCGCGACGCCTTCGAGTTCATCCTCAATACGCATAAGCTGGTTGTATTTGCAGATGCGGTCTGTGCGGCTCATGGAACCGGTTTTTATCTGCCCGGTTTCAAGGGCGACAACAAGGTCGGAGATGAAGGAATCTTCGGTCTCACCGGAGCGGTGGGAAACGATGGCTGTGTAACCGGCGCGTTTGGCCATTTCCACTGCTTCATAGGTTTCGGTGAGGGTGCCAATCTGATTCACCTTTACAAGGATTGAGTTACAGGCGCCCATGCCGATGCCCTTTTCAAGACGCTTTGTGTTGGTTACGAAGAAATCGTCTCCCACAATCTGAATCTTGTCACCCAGATTTTTGGTAAGTTTCACATAACCTTCCCAGTCGTCCTGATCCAAAGGATCCTCGATCGAGACAATCGGGTATTTTTTCACCCAGCCGGTGAAGATTTCGATCATTTCATCAACGCTGAAGAGTTTGCCGGGATTGGATTTCCAGAACTTGTATCCTTTTTTTCCGCCTTCACCGAAAAGCTCGGAGCTGGCGCAGTCAAGAGCAATGCCGAACTGTTCACCCGGCTTGTACCCGGCCTTCTCGATTGCCTTCATTATGAACTCCAGAGCCTCTTCGTTCCCTATGTCAGGAGCGAAACCGCCTTCATCGCCTACCGCGGTGTTCTTTCCCGCCTCATGTAAAAGTTTTTTGAGGCTGTGGAAAACCTCGGCTGTCCAGCGTACCGCTTCCCTTAGGGACTCCGCGCCTACCGGCATTACCATAAATTCCTGAAAGTCAACTTTGTTGTCCGCGTGTTTGCCGCCATTGATGATATTCGCCATTGGAACCGGAAGCAGATTGGAATGAAAACTGCCCAGGTACTTATAAAGGGGAATATCCAGGTAATTCGCCGCGGCGCGTGCGGCTGCCATAGAAACGCCAAGAATGGCATTAGCGCCAAGTTTGGCCTTGTTTTCGGTTCCGTCCAGCTCTATCATTGTCCGGTCAAGGTTGACTTGCTGCAGGGCATCCAGACCCTGAATTTCCGGCCCAATAACGCTGTTCACGTTATCAACCGCCTTGAGAACGCCCCTCCCAAGATAGCGGCTTTTGTCTCCGTCCCGAAGTTCCACCGCCTCATAATCGCCTGTGGACGCGCCGGAAGGAACCGCCGCCCTGCCTACGGAACCGTCTTCCAGATAAACTTCCACTTCGACAGTGGGGTTTCCACGCGAATCCAGAATTTCTCTGGCTTCGACATATTCAATGATACTCATGCCATCCTCCTCTGTTAAATTTCCTTTCGTTATAATACTTTCCGTTTTGGCTCAGGAAGTCAAGCCAGGCTTCTCTCAAGGCGAGAAATTCCGCACTGCCGAGGAGAACACCTCGACAAGGGCTGGATCAAAATGACTGCCGCTTTCCTTTCTTATTATTGCCAGCGCTTCTTCCGAAGAAATTGCTTTTTTATAGGGCCGGTCAGAAATCAAGGCCTCGTAGACATCAACAACCGCCATGAGTCTGCCCTGGAGAGGAATATTTGTATTGGAAATCCCCCGTGGATATCCTGAACCGTCCCATTTTTCGTGATGGGTTCCGGCCATGATTTTTGCGTGGGTCAGGAATACGCTCTCCTTCGCGCTCTCCTGGATCTTTTCAATTACCGTTTCGCCGAAAGTGGTGTGTTTTTCCATTTCGAGCCTTTCATCAGTTGTGAGAGGGCCGGGTTTTAACAGAATATTGTCCCGAATGGCAATTTTTCCAACGTCATGGAGCTGGGCAGATTTGACGAAGAGTTTAATATCCCAGGTTTTCAGCTCTTCCATGTATAATCCAAGCCTAAGCATTTCTTTCACCAGAAGATTCAGAAAACGCTCGGTCCGCTCAATATGGCTGCCGGTCACATCATCACGGTATTCCACCAGATTTGTCATGGTTTTTAGTACGGCGTTCTGCAGCTCCTGGATTTCCTCGGTCTTTTCATCCACGAGTTTCTGCAAGTTGTCGTTTATATGTTTGAGTTCTTTTTTCTGGGATTCCACCAAGACATGTACATCTACGCGTTTCTGAAGGAGCTGCGGAGAAAACGGCTTTGAGACATAATCCACCGCCCCCTGCACAAAACCTTCAAGTTCACTGCTGGTATCTGACTTGGAAGTCAGAAAAATTACCGGAATATCCGCGGTTCTTTTGTTTTCCTTGAGAATCTTTATGGCCTCGTAACCGCTCATCCCCGGCATCAGGACATCGAGAAGAATGATATCCGGAAGGGTCTTTTCAAGCAGCTGGAAGAGTTTTTCCGCAGTGGGAACGGTAAAGACATCATATTTACCCATGAGGGTATTTCTGGCCAATTTCAGGTTAATGGGGTTATCGTCAACAAGGATTATTTTCTGTCTTTCCTCCAGCATACCCGTCACCTCAAATCAGTTACCATATTATTAGTATAAAATAATAAATAGAACAATACGTGAAGGCGCCGCCAAAAAGAGCAAACTCCGGATATGGCTATTTTTTGAGTTTCCCTGTAAACTGAAGTATTCTTTTTACAGGATAATGCCGAATCTATGACGGATTTTGTCCATCTCCACGTCCACTCGGATTTCTCTCTATTAGACGCAGCCGCTTCGGTTGTGAAACTCGCTGACAAGGCGGAAGAATTGGGGATGAAGTACCTGGCCCTTACCGACCACGGTAACATGTTCGGGGCCATGGGATTCATAGCCGCCTGTAAGGAAACCATTGTTGAAGAAGGCCGGCACGAAAAACGGAAAAACCCTATAAATCCGATAATCGGCTGCGAAGTTTACGTTTCCCCCGGCTCCCGCTTTGAACAAAAAGGTTCTGAAAGCGACAACCGGTACTTCCATCTTGTTCTTCTTGCGGCAAACCGGAATGGGTACTGCAACCTCATGAAGCTCTGCTCATTCGCCTATACCGAAGGCTTTTACTACAGGCCCCGTATTGACGAAGAACTTTTGGCTCAATATCACGGCGGGCTTATCGCGCTTTCCGCCTGCGTTTCCGGCGAGATACCGATACTCATTCGGGCCGGGAAACTCAATGAGGCCAGGGAGAAAGCCATTTATTACCGGGATCTTTTCGGGAAGGACGAGAAGGGAAATCCCAATTTTTACCTTGAGATCCAGGAGCACGGCATTCCGGCGGAGAAATTAAGAGGCTCCCTCTCACAAAAGGATATTAACAAGGCGATTATCAATATCGCGAAAGAAACGGGTATTCCTCTTGCCGCGACCAACGATGTTCATTATCTGGAAAGAGAAGATTCAATTGCCCATGACATACTTCTTTGCATCGGGACAGCGCAGACACGGGCCGATGAAAGAAGGAAAAAGAAATATTACGGCGACCAGTATTATATGAAAAGCGGCGATGAAATGGCCGCACTCTTTCCGGATCATCCCGAAGCCATTGCCAATACCGTACGAATCGCCGAGCGCTGCAATGCGAACGTTCCCAGGATCAAGACCAAGGATCTGCCGAATTATCTGCCAGAATTTGATATTCCGGAGGGCTTTGAAAACGCCGAGGAATACCTTCGGCATCTTACTTCGGAAGGCATTGACGGGCGCTACGCAAACGAAAAAAACGAAGACGGAGAAAGCTGGATAGAAATACGGAAGCGTGCTGATTACGAGCTGGATGTTATTATCCAAATGGGCTTCACCGGATATTTCCTTATAGTAGCGGACTTCATTAACTGGGCGAGGAAAAACAATATTTCCGTCGGGCCAGGCCGCGGGTCGGGAGCCGGGTCACTAGTCGCTTACGCCCTGCACATCACCGACATCGATCCCCTCAAATACAATTTGCTTTTTGAGCGCTTTCTTAACCCGGAACGTATTTCCATGCCTGACTTTGACGTTGACTTTGAGAATGACGGCCGTGAAGAAGTGATAAAGTATGTCACCGAAAAATACGGCCGTGAGCGGGTAGGGCAGATAATTACATTTGGAACGCTAAAGGCAAAAGCCGTAATCAAGGATGTGGCAAGAGTCCTGGGCATATCCATTGCCGAATCGAATATGATTACAAAGCTGATCCCAAAGGATCCCAAGATCACCTTGGCGAAAGTTTTAAGCGAAGAACCGAGGCTGAGAGAACTGGAACAGGATGCCAGGTATACCGAACTTTTCAGGATGGCCGGTAAGCTGGAAGGTCTCAACCGCCAGTCCGGCCTTCACGCTTCGGGTGTCGTGATTGGAAGGTCTACGCTGCACGATCTGGTTCCCATGTACAAAGACCCAAAAACCAAAGCCATTGCCACACAGTACGATATGAACCATCTGGAAAACTGCGGTCTTGTAAAAATGGATTTTCTGGGGCTCAAGACACTGGATGTTATCAAGCGCACCGAAGAACTCATCCGCGCAAGGGGCGGTAATTTCGCGGTGTTTAATGTCGAAACCGTTCCCGAAGATGACGAGACAACCTTCAGGATGCTGGGCGAGGGCATGAGTTTCGCGGTATTCCAGTTTGAATCGGACGGGATGCAGGATACCCTGAAAAAAGCCAAGCCCGGTAAAGTTGAGGATCTCATCGCCCTTAACGCCCTTTACAGACCGGGACCAATGGCTAATATTCCCAAGTTCGCCGATTGCAAAAACGGCCGCCAGAACATCAGCTACCCCGACCCCAGCCTGGAGGAAGTTCTCAAGGAAACCTACGGGGTCATTGTATATCAGGAACAGGTCATGCAGGTTGCGCGGATTATTGCCGGTTACAATATGGGACAGGCGGATCTGCTGCGGCGCGCCATGGGGAAGAAAAAGAAAGAAATTCTGGACAAGGAAAAAATACCTTTCATTGAGGGAGCCGTTAAGCAGGGGTTTTCCGAGGCCAAGGCCGGGGAAATATATGATATCCTTGCTCCCTTCGCAGGTTACGGCTTTAACAAGAGCCACGCCGCGGGTTATTCGGTGCTTGCCTACCGCACGGCGTACCTCAAGGCCAACTTCCCCGCGGAGTTCATGGCCGCCAACCTTTCCAACGAAATTCACAGCGCCGACAAGGATAAGCTCTCGGCATGTATAGCCGAAGCTCGAAAGGCCGGTATCGCCGTCGATCCTCCTGACATAAACAGTTCCGGAAAATTGTTTACCCCTGTTGACGGCAGCATAGCTTACGGCCTTTTGGGAATTAAGGGACTTGGAGACGGACCCGCGGAAGAAATCGTTAACGGCCGGAAGGATGGCCCGTATAAGGACTTTATGGATTTCCTTAACCGTGTGGACATAAAAGCGATAGGCAAGAGCGTTATTGAAAGGCTGATTCAGACCGGCGCTTTTGACAAGTTTGGAATGGGCCGGGGAACCCTTTTGGGAAACCTTGAGCGTGCGGTAGAGTACATCCAGAACATCAAGGACGACAAGAAATTCGGTCAGGCAAGCCTTTTCGAAGAAAGCGGCGAAAAGGAATACCGTGATTTCGAATTTGAAAAATTCCCGGAGGCAGGTTCCGCTGAAAAGCTAAAAAAAGAAAAGGAACTCATCGGCTTTTATTTTTCCGCCCATCCCATGGATGAGTATAAAGAGCTCTGGCAAAAGCTAGTGAAGGTTAACCTCGGACAGCCCGAGACCCTTGTTCCCGGCAGCCAGACACTTGTGGGGCTGATTAAAAGCGTCAAGCCCATAATTACAGGCAAGGGGAAAAAAATGGCCTTTGCTTCCATCGATGATTATAACGGCGAAATAGAGCTCACCTTTTTCCCCGATGCATGGGAAAAATGCGTGGACAAAGTCGTGAACGACAAAGTCGCCATTCTGAAAGGGAAAATCGATTATCAGGCGGACAAGGACAAGCGCAGTTTTATAGTCGATGAATACCTTGAAGCGGATGATATAATCAAAGAGGAAGAGGCCAAGGCGCGCAGATGGGAAAAGTACAGGAACATTTGGAAGTACTCAACAGAGCTGGATCTGCGCATTCCCGATCTGGGCGACCTTTCAAAAATTGTGCCGGGAACATATAACGTAATAGGACTTATAAAATCACTCAGAACTCATAAGTGTAAAAATGAAAAAGACAAAAGTGAAAAAGAAATGGCCTTCGGAACACTGGAAGATTTTCGGGGAGAAATTGAACTTGTATTCTTCGCAAAAACCTGGAAAAACTGCAACGCTATCGTGGCAGTGGATGAAATCGTCGCGCTCAAGGGAAACATTGAAGAGCAAAGGGGAAATAGCGGAAAAAAACCAGGCTTTATTGTGTCCAGCGTGCAGGATTTAAACAAACTTATTCAGGCGGCGGCAAACAAGGTCGCGGAAAATCCGGATGAGACCGGCGCAAGCGCTATTACGGAAAGCGAGCGCAAAGAAGAGGGGTCTTCAGCTCCGCCTCCTGAAGTCTCCAGGGAAATCCACATACGCCTGAAAGCCCAGGCGGTAAAGGACGACATTGTCCTTGGTTCGCTGAAAAAACGGCTGGAAGAAAATTCCGGGGCCTGTCCGGTTTATATTCATATTCCGAAACAGTTCGCCCCTGCAGGCAAGCCGCAGGAAACAATTATCCGGACGGAAAACCTGTATAACGCTGATGACCCCGAATCAATCAGCGCGCTGGCGCAATGCGCCGCTGTCGCCGCTGTATGGGACAACTAAGCCGATAAGTCTAAGTCTATGGAGGAAACATGATTTCAGTTATAAAGGCATTGAGTTCAGTCCTCAACATCTACATGATGATAATTTTTATTCGCATCCTTCTCACATGGTTCTCCTGGACGAGAAGCGGCGGGATTCAGGATTTCCTGGCCAGGATCACCGATCCCTACCTTAACTGGTTCAGGCGCTTTTCTTTCCTCAGAATAGGTTTTCTCGACCTTTCCCCGATTGTCGCGTTAGGCGTTCTTTCCCTGGTAATCCGCATTCTGAGTACAATGGCTTTTTACGGGAAGATCTCTCTTGGCATAATTCTGGCCTTGATTATACAGGCCGCGTGGGGCGCGATTTCCTTTATTCTTGGTTTTTTAATCATAGTTTTGATAGTACGTCTTATAGCAATTCTTTTCAGGCTGAATAGCGATAATACTTTTTGGCGTATTGTGGAAACCCTGTCACAGCCTGTATTATACAGAATCAGCCGCCTCATATTCGGCAACCGGATCGTAAACATGATGACAGCGTTAATCATTTCCGTCTCCGCTCTGGGAATCACCTATCTGCTTTTACGGTTCCTCTTTGCCTTCCTTACCGGTATGCTGGTAAAAATGCCTTTCTAGAATTATGCAACGAAGTTTCCCGCGTTTGTTTCTCCGGGAATTGAAGGAGCCCATAAGCGCCTTGAAGGGCGCAGGTCCGGCCATTTCAAAGACCCTTGTCAAATTAGGTATAACAGACATTCGTTCGCTGCTCTGCCATTATCCCAGAGACTGGGAAGACAGGAGCAGGCCTTTACTTTTAAGGGATTGGAAAAACGGAAAGGTCTGCACCGAGGTCCAGATCCTTTCCAGGGAATGGTTCGGTTACGGGCGAATGAAAACCCTGAAAATCTACGTGGAAGACGAAAGCGCCAGGGCATGTCTTGTATGCTTTAACCGGGCATTTTTGGAAAGGCAGCTTCCGGTTGGAACGCGATGCAGACTCTACGGAAATTTTTATTACAAATACGGAGAGATTCAGTCTTCGGCTTTTGAAGTTGAACCGCTTTTTGCGGGAGCAAGTCGCGGCGGATTCGGAAGCATCCTGCCGGTTTACCCGCTGACAGCGGGACTCAGCCAGGGAATGATACGCAAACTCACGCGCAGGGCCATAGACGCTTTCGGCACAACCCTGGAAGATGAACTTCCCGGCTCGATAATCCGCCGGGACGGTCTGCTCGACAAAATAGGCGCAGTGAAAGCCATTCATTTTCCGGCTTCGTACGAAGAGCTTGAAAAAGCCAGAAAAACCCTTATCTATGAAGAACTCTTTTATCTGGAACTGCTGGTGGGACGGCGCGCCATGCAGAGAAAGGGAACAGGGAGCGGGGAAGAGAGATCGGGGAAACCAATGCCGCTTTCTCCCCTGCAGCGCCGCCTTCTTGAGAGGCTTCCGTTCTCACTCACTCCGGGCCAGGAGACAGCCGTCAAAGAGATCAACATGGATATGGAAAGCGGTTTTCCGATGGCGCGGCTTTTGCAGGGAGACGTTGGATCGGGAAAAACTCTGGTTTCGTTTCTCGCGGCGCTTAGAGCGGTGGAGGGTGGCGGACAAGCCGTGCTCATGGCGCCCACGGAACTCCTTGCTCGGCAGCACGCCGAAAACGCCGTCCGCCTCCTCGAACCTTTGGGCATTCGAATGGCTTTTCTCACCGGGAATATCAAGACTGCCGGAAGAACGCAGCTCCTCAAAGCCCTGGCTGCCGGTGAGATTGACATGGCAGCCGGAACCCACGCACTCTTTTCGGCGGATGTGGCGTACCGGAATCTGCGCCTCGTGGTGGTGGACGAACAGCACCGCTTCGGGGTTGTCCAGCGCCAGGCTATCATGGCAAAAGGCAGGTCGCCGGATCTTTTGATGATGAGCGCCACTCCCATTCCAAGGAGCCTCGCGCTGACAGTTTTCGGAGATTTGGACGTATCTGTGATCCGTGATCTGCCGCCCGGGCGAAAACAAGTGAAGACCCATCTCGCGAAGGAATCCAACGAGGGAAAGGTCTATGATTTCGTGCGGCGTGAACTGGCGGCAGGCCGTCAGGCTTATTTCGTTTATCCCCTGATTGAAGGCGGGGACGAGAACGACCTGAAAGACGCGGTATCCATGTCTGAGCGGCTCGCTGCGGAAGTGTTTCCGGATCATCCTCCGGCGCTTTTACACTCCAGGGTGGACGAAGAAGAAAAAAGGCGGACAATGGATGCCTTTCGCCGGGGAGAAATAAAAATCCTTGTCGCGACCAGCGTTGTGGAAGTTGGCGTTGACGTGCCGAACGCGACATGTATGATCGTTGAACACGCCGAGCGCTTCGGTCTTTCCGCCCTGCATCAGTTAAGAGGCCGTGTCGGAAGAGGCGATGCGCAGTCTTACTGCTTTCTGGTTTACTCCGACAGTCTCACCGAGGACGGAAAGACCCGCCTCAAGGTGATGCTTGAAAACTCCGACGGCTTTGTTATCGCGGAGGAGGATTTAAAACTCAGGGGGCCGGGTCAGATCGCCGGCGTCGAGCAATCGGGCTATCTGAAACTGGGTATCGCCGATCCTGTCCGGGACGAGGAAGAACT
>Ga0209755_10008552_pt1 | contig 10937 bp, 10 predicted proteins | sample TergutCo191P1_FD_187301 | JGI IMG/M metagenome (GOLD analysis project Ga0209755, IMG submission 187301) | Cornitermes sp. P1 segment gut microbial communities from Petit-Saut dam, French Guiana - Co191P1 (SPAdes) (version 2) | ecosystem: Host-associated > Arthropoda: Insects > Digestive system... | reverse complement strand
GCGCTTCTTCCTGGTTCGGGGTCATTACTGTAAAGTACCCCAAAATGGGGAAAATCTCAAGGTGCCCGGAGTTGTTTTCCCTTGGAAACCGGGAAACCGCTGAACCAACAACCCCGCCATGAATGATGCGGCATGAGCGCTACGCATACGATCACTGGCTTCTCAGGCTGGCGATAGCCTCCGCGTCGAGCCCGGTGATCCTCTGGACGAACTCAACCGACGCCCCTTCAGCCAATGCGTTTCGGGCTGCCTTTTCCAAACCCTTTCCCTCGCCCCGGGTTTCGCCCTGAGCCTCGCCTATGGCTCTTCCCCTAGCCTCGGCGCGCGCTTCCCACTTTGCGATCAGACCCGCCCTCTCGAATATCTTCTCCACCGTCAATGCGCCGTCGCTCATTCCAATCGCCTCCTCCAAGCTTCGCTTGTTCGCCCGTACTATCGCGTCAAGGTACGCCCCCAGCCTGGGCGAGCTGCCGCGCCTGTCTATCTCGCTCGTCAGGCTCCACAGCTCCCGCGCGTTAAGGCGGTTGCTCAGTCCTTTGAGCCAGAGATTCTCGCCCGCAGAGAGCCGGCGGCTGTCGATTATCTGGATCGGCAGCATGCCCCCGCTAACAATATAAACCCCGGGGAGTTTTTCCGCAACCGCGTACCTGCAGGTTTCGCGCAGATGCGAAATAAGCGTCCGGGGATGGCGGCTTTGCACAATCGTCAGCGTCATGTCGCGCATGTCCGCGCCCTCTTCCAGCGCCGCGTACAGGCAGGCGTAGCCGTGCACCTTGTAGAAGTCCCTGACGGACGCGCTGTCGTCCGGGCTTTTGTACTCCACGATGTTGTCTCGGCGGAAGATCTCGGCGATGTTCTTCTTTACTTGAACGCCTTTCGCCTTTTTGATGATGACCACGTCTATGCGCAGCGGCTGCGAGCTTAGCTGGTGCTCGGCTATGAACTCGAAGGCGCCGCCGTATTCCTCCAACTCCATCCTGATTGCGTCGAAAAACGCCGTGTGCCAGGGGATTCTGTCTTCCTGGCTGTCGCTGCTGTTGTCCACGGGCAGAGTATACGCTGGAACTGCTCGACGATCCAGTAGCCGGCGCCGGCGAAAACGGCAATCGCGGAACAGCAAGGCGGCGGGCGGCGCGGTACAATGTTCCCAGGATGGCGGCGCGGTTTGGATCACATTGAAATCTTGCAGGAGATGCTGCGTTACATCGACGCGAACATCAGGGAGAAGCTGAGCGTGGAGAAGCTGGCGGCGCGGGCGGGCTTCTCGCCGTTCCACTTTTCCAGGGTGTTCCAGTGGGAGGTCGGCTATTCGCTCATGGAGTACGTAAGGAATAGGCGCCTGTTCCACGCGGCTTCGGAGCTTGCGTCCGGGCGGAGGATCGCCGACATTGCCGTGGATTACGGGTTCGAGACGCATTCGGGCTTTTCGAAAGCGTTCCGCCGTTATTTCGGCTGCCCGCCGGAAGTGTACCGCAGGCACGCCTCGTTCGATGTCCCAAAGCTGCCCATCCTGGAAAAAACGAAACGATACGTTACCGGAGGGATTGTCATGGAACCGAAAATGGTAAGGAAGCCGGCTGTCAGGCTGGCGGGGTTCGTCATCAAGACGAGGAATGCGGACGGGGAGAACCACAGGGACATCCCCAAATTCTGGCAGGAGTATATGTCCGACGGGAGGGCGGAGAAGCTGCGCGGCGAGCCTTTCGTCAAGAGCTGCGCGGAGTACGGCGCCTGCTTTCCAGAGGATCACGAGACCGGCGAGTTCGAGTACGTCATAGGGATGGAGGTGAGGGACGGGCATTCCGTTCCGGACTGCTACCATTCCTGCGTGGTGCCGGAGGCGCTGTACGCGGTGTTCTCCACGCCGTCCGCCGCCCCGCAGGATTTTTCCGCCGCGATCCAGGGCACTTGGGGGTACATCTACTCGGAGTGGCTTCCTAACTCGGGGTACGAGTTCGGAAGCGGCGTGGATTACGAATTCTACGACGAGCGGCTCATGGGCGAGTCGGGGTATGTCTGCGAGATCCATATCCCCGTGGTGAAGAGGCAGGACAAGTAAGGCGCGGACTGGGTAAGCGGGCGCGGGGGCTTGGGTTTGCTCTGTGAAAAAGCAAGCCCGAGAAAGTGCATCGGCGGCGTCGCGTCGCTGGAACTGCTTGAAGGCAAGAAACTCCCCGGATCGAGGTATGCCGCAGCTAACCCAAGCGCCGGCTGGATCCCCGCGATCCAGCCGGCGTTTCCCGCCCGAAAGATAATATATCCCCGCTCCCGCTTCGCCCGCAAGTTTGCGAACACAAGCGATTCCCAACCAAGCCGAATTTACGGAATTTTCCCCAGAGCCTATTGACAAAAACCTCCCGCTCGCCGATACTAAAAGCGAAAGTATGAGACGTGAGTATTTTGGCGTTAGCGCGAAGTTCATACACATGTAGTTATGCGACATTGGGATTTGTGTCGTAATACATTACTAAATATTTACATTATAATGTAAATTATGCAGGGGGGTTGCTTATGGAAATTAAGCTGAAATCAAGCACCTATTGTATTAATCCACGGCGGATTATTTATGTTGAGCATTTTATTGCAGAGGAAGCATATCCTTATAGTAATAAAAGAAAATTTTCACCTGATACACCTGAAGAAGAATTTGAAAAATGTGGCTTCCCTTCTCGTTTTTCAAACCATATTGTTATACAGATGACAGATGATGAAAAAATTGAGTTTCTGACTGATAATGAGGATTTATATGATGAAATAAAAAGTAAATTAGAAAAAATTGTTGGCGGGTAATTTTGAAAAATCCAACGTCGCATAACAAACGGTAACTGTCGCCGCCTTACGGTGGCTAGGTTCCGCAAAACCGCAGTCGGCACTTCGTGCCTTTGTGCGGTTTCGCTCCACCGCATTTTGCGGTTGCTGGTCTTGCGACGCAAGCCCTTCTGTGCAAGCACAAAACGTCAGTTACCTGGGACGATATAAGACCGCTTCTGAATCCAGCAATACGAACGCGCATTCGTGGTTATCGCAGGCGCAGCGGGCAAAACGCCGTATTTTATGGCGTTGACTTTGCCGCAGGAATATGGTATTATGTTTCGAGAGTTGCAAGCCCGACGAATATAAAACTTGGAGGCAAAAATGGCGGAAATCACAAAGGTCTATCGGCAGGACATGGGCGCGAGAAGGCTTATCTGCAAGCGGTATTACAACAGCGATCGCGTCGACGGGCATTTCGGCGCGCAATGGGACAAATGGCATGAAAACGGCTGGTTCGACGTAATCAAAAAGCAAACAGCCGAAGGCCGCGCGGAATCCTTCGAGGATGCCAGCGCCGCCATCGGTTTTATGCGCGAGGACGAAAGCGGCAAGTTCGAGTATTCGATAGGGATGTTCGCGCCAAAAGGCGCGGCCGTTCCCGAAGGTTTCCAGCGCCTCGATTTCGAAAACGGCAAAATAGGCGTCTGCTGGGTTTACGGCAACGAGGGCGACGTGTTCATGAAAGAGGAGCTTTGCGCCAACAGGCTGAAAAGCGAAGGATATGACATAGACGACAGGTTCTGCTTTGAGCGATATACCAGCCGTTTTGACGCTCCCGACGAGAAAGGCAACCAGATTCTTGACGTTTGCTATTTCCTGAAATGACGACTTGAAGGGCAAAAAAAAGGAGGGAACGAGATGCCGAAAAATGACAAACCCGTTATCGAGGATTCCATCCGCGAGCTGCTCGACGGCGACGCGCGGAAAAACGCGCTGGACTTTGTCGCTTACTTGCGCGAAAACAAACTGAATCCGCAATGGTCCGCCGCGAATGCATGGAAAGTCAATCACAAAACATTTTCCGTGTGCTTCATAAGATTACATGGATCGGCGGATTATCACAACTTGGCCGCCAGGGATTGGCACATCTTGCCTTTCATCGGCGAGCATGATGCGAACGCCTTGTCCAGCGAGCACAGGGAAATCGCTTGGGCTAACAAAAAGGAATGCAAAACCTGCGGGCAATGCGGCTTGCAGCTTGACGGCATTTTCGGGAAAAAATTCGCCACCGCCTGCGAAGGCTCGATTCTTTTCCGTAACCCAGACGCCGCGGCAGTCCAATGCGCAAAGAAACTGATAGAATTGCGGAAGCTCGAAATCAAAGAAGGGAAGGCGAAGAAGCACCAGTACGTGGCCATGAGGGACAGGCAGTAAGATTTATACAAAAAATTTGGCCGGCGTTTTGCCTGTTGACATTTCATCGGCTATGCGATAGGCTGCAATTGCAGCGGAAATAGCACATAAACGGAGGCGACCATACATGAGCAAACTGCAAAACATGCGCGGCATCGAAATACCCAAGTTCCGCGCCGTTTCATCGGGGCCGAGAACATTCGACGAGCTGTTCGGCGAAAACGGCTTTTGCAAGCTGATCGACGTCGATAACGGCCATTTTGTCCAAAAACAAATCACCGACGAGGCGGGATTTTTGTGGCATGAAGGTGATAAAAACATACTTATCCGCTCGATCAAGGACGACGTAACCGCCGAGGATGTCGCCCCGTATGAAATAATCGAATTTCCCGGCGGCATGTTTTTGGTCGCCACCGCCGATGAAAACGACAACGACGACATTAACGAAACTGTCGCTTGCATGACGGATTGGATAAAAAACAGCGGCGTTTTTGAATACGGCGATTTTCCAAAAAGCGGCATGTGCAATATGCCAAATGTCAATGGCGCATTTGACGCCGCGCTCGGAATCGCGCAGCAGCAAATATTTTTGCCGCTAAAGCTTCGCGCAAAATAAGCCGGGAGGATCGCGCATGACGCTGAAAGAAAAGCTCGAAATAATCGACAGATGGCTGATCGCCCGCCGAAGAATAATCGCCGGCGCGGATCACATGAGGATCATCGACAATGGCAAGTATGAACTGATGGAGCCAATCGGCGACGTCAAAGGCCCCAGGGAAATTTTCAATATCAGGCTTGAAGGGCTGTCCGACGACGATTTGCGCAATGCCGTCAATGAAATCAAGGGGCATGGCCTTCATGCCGAATGGCCGAATATTTGTTCCGACAAAGTGTGCATGGCCATACATGGAAAAATTCCATACCATACATTCGCCGAAAACGTAGCGGGAATTATGACGCGACAGGATATGCCCGACTATCCCGAAGCGCCGGCGGGCATAACGATCAAGCACGTTTCGACGAAGGACGAGTTCGCCACATGGTGCGGCTTTTTCAAAGACGACCCGCACGGTTGGATATTTTATGCAAATGGTCATATGCATTTTGTGGAAGGCGGGAAGCTTGTTTGTTTCATTGCATATGGCGAGGACAATCCAGCAGCGGCGGCGGCGATCATTGATGACGAAGGCGCGGGGGCATTGGAATACTTCAAGATGACGCCGGAATATCGCCAAAAGGAAATCGCACTGGCAATTTGCCGGCACTCGATTAGGCACGCTTTTAAAAACGGAATGAGGTTTGTCGTGGGTTACAGATACTACGATTGGGAGCTGGATTCCCAGGACGGCTATAGCCTTTACGATGAGCTTAAATTTCCTGATTTATATCGGGAGAAATAAAATGAGCGCGCATCACGACGGAGCGACAGCGCTAAAGCCGATCGGCGAAGTGGCTAGGTTTCAAAAAAATTTGGTGCCGGCGGATATACCCAAAGCCTATGCGCTAAAGCCCATGTTTAAAAATATCGCAAGCGAGGAAAACATACGAAACGGCGTCGTCGCCTTCAGGGATTTTCTGTATTTGTTTTTTGACCGCTTGATCTCGGACGGGCATTTATACGCCAAGCCGCCCAAGAAGCCCAGCGGCATGGCGGACTATCCATTTATGCACAATATCACTAACTTATTGGTTGACATTGGCTATCACGGCAGGCTGGCTGAAGGTCGCGATTCATTATCGATAGCGGAGATTCCGACATGCGCCGCCTCGGTTGACGGGAATGGGAAGAGGAAGCCTCCCAAGATCCCTGCCTCCAACTTGTTCGAGTGCCTGCGTTTTTTGACGCTCTGCGGCTTTGCGTTTAACGGCGTTGACTTAAAGGCAAAAACCTTTGCCGCCTCGCAAGCGCAACCGCTGGAAGTTCTGTATCCGAACAACCCAATCTTGCTGACGGGGCTAAAAGCCCTGTCGATTGCGGAGATGGAACTTCGAACGACGAGACGGTATTGGAACGACAACAATCTTTTGCGCTGCGACTACAGGCCGATGAAAGCGGAAGACACGGACATGCTCGACGTTTTGAAGGATTTTCTGCATCCGTTGCCAGCGAAGATACAAAAATTTGCGATAAAATTGCACCAGCGTTATGTGGATATGGGAATGACTTGCACGATGAGCATATTGGGCGATGTCAATTTTTCTTATGCGCATATAAACAACAATCGCAAGGCTTTGCTCCCGCGCGATGCATACGCTCTACGGGTCTGGGAGTTTTCATATTCCATGAAAAACGGCTATTGCATTTTCGTGAGGGCGAAAAGAACGGATAAACACGCGGATGTTATCGCGAAATTCCATTCAACGTTGCGGGAAAAGGTCGCGAGGGGATATGGCTGCGACAGAAAGCTGCGCGACGAACGCTGCCAGGGCGGCTGCCAAGGTATTCGCTTGCCTTTGGACGGCTCGATACTCGATATCAGCAAAGATATTGAAACATGGCTTGACATCGAAGCGGCGGGAAAACGAAGTGCCGACTGAGCCTCAGCGAGCTTGACTGGCGCTTCTGCCGATTGACATTCCGCCAGTTGCATGGCATAAATCAATCATACTTAAAACTACAACTTAACGGAGAAGACAAGACGAGCAAGTATAATGGGGCAATCGAGACGCTGGCGCAGAGGTATGGCAAGGATACCTTTCTTAGGAGCGTAGCTCCATTGGGGTTTAATACCCCTTGGGGCGGTTACTGCTGGGGGTGCGAGGGATTTGTTCCCCCGCATACGCGAAGATTTCTAAGTGAAATCTTCGATACCCCGCAGCTTGCTGCGGGGAGGTTCATTATGGGGGATTGTACCTATGCTCATAATATTACGTAACGCTGAAAGTGGGAATGCAGATAACATTCCATTACTAAGGGCGATTTGGGCATCTGATGGGCAATATTGTCGCGCCCGCCGATTATTCATGGTGCCTTGCGCGGATGAGGGGCATCGGAAATCCAGAGCGCGAGCGGCTGCTTGTGCGGCATTTCGACTCTCAATTTTCCGCGACAATTTGCGGTATATCCAGTTTGTGTTGACTGGGCTTAACAATTCCGCAAGCTGGAGATCCGAGGGCAGTCCGCTTCTTTTTGACAGTGATCTTAGGCCGTAAAGGAAGCTTTCTGGGCTGTTGCGGATCCCGATGCGTTCCTTGCAGATGCGGACGTGTTCCTTTCCACCCAAGGTGCTTTCTTGACAAGCGTTACTGACGACATAAATTGTTGGATATTGATGGGTTTTGCGTTTGCGCCGCAGGAACCTTCGGTATTCTTGCAAAAAAACTTGACTTTCCGGTCGCGCGTGGCAATATTATAAGGAGTGCATAACAGGAGGAAAATGGCATGGAAAATAACCAGGGGTTTTTTGTTTGCAATCATTGCGGAAATGTGGCGAAGCTGGCTGTAAGCAAGGGCGGCAAGCTGGTCTGCTGTGGCGACGAGATGTGCGAGTTGACGCCCAATACGGTCGATGCAAGCAAGGAAAAGCATCTCCCCGTAGTGGAAAAGGCAGGCAATGGCATTAAGGTCAAGATTGGCAGCGCCCCACATCCAATGGCGGAAGATCATCACATTGATTTTATTTTCGTCAAAACCAAATGCGGGGGACAACGCGTAAACCTAGAAGCTGGGTCTCCCCCAGAGGCAGAGTTCTGCTTTGTGGACGACAAGCCGATGGAGGTGTATGCATATTGCAACCTTCATGGAATTTGGAAGGTGGGTGTTTAGAGACGTGCCGATTGCCGTTTTCAACGCGGCTTTGGCGTAGTTATTTAACCGCATTTGCTGCAACGTCCCGAGTTGTCGCTCGGGGTGAGCAGCAGATGCAAATGGAGCCGCTGACCTCCGCTAATTAATCAACCTTTGCCTCTACAGGTAGGTAAAGACTATTGGGCTTCTGGCTGTTGTATGCGTATATGAGCATGAAGGCTGCCACTTGGGGCAAAACGCGCAAGTTTAATTTGGCCTAACGCAGAGTCCCCGCTGGAAAAAATGTAAAGCATTCTCAAAAACGGGTAGCTTCAAAGCAGAGCTCCTGAGCCATCGACATTGCGCGAAACAGGCTTGCAATGTTTTGGCGGGCGTGGTATAGTTATTGCATGAGCCTGAGCTAATTCATATTTCCAGTCGGACAAAGGCATGTCTCGCTGACGCGCGCTAAGCGCTGGCGGGCGCGAACGCCCGAGTCCTGCGAGACATCGCAAGAGCAAGCTGGCGATTGCATGGGGCATTGCCTCCGTGCGCTTTCGCCTTCCCATTGTTAGCATGAATTACGTGAGGCGCCATGTCATTAATCGACGTTTCAAAACTGACCTTCGCATACGACGGCAGCTACGACGACATATTCACCGACGTTTCGTTCCAGATCGACACGGACTGGAAGCTCGGCTTCTGCGGGCGCAATGGGCGCGGCAAGACCACTTTCCTGAAGCTGCTCATGGGCAAATACGAATACGCGGGCGCGATTTGCGCAAGCGTCGCTTTCGATTATTTCCCGCTCGAAGTCGCGGACCCGCATGAAAACACGATTGGCGTTCTCGATAGGATCGCGCCTGACGCGGAGCTTTGGAAAAAGCAAAAGGAACTGTCAAAGCTGGCGGTCGGCGAGGACGCGCTGCACCGCGCGTTTTCCACGCTGTCAAGCGGCGAGCAGACAAAAGTCTTGCTTGCCGGGCTGTTCCTGCGCGAGAACAATTTTTTGCTGATTGACGAGCCGACGAACCACCTTGACATGGCGGGAAGGCAGACGGTCGCGCGCTACCTGCAAGGCAAGTCAGGCTTCATCCTCGTCTCGCACGACAGAAATTTTCTGGACGAGTGCGTGGATCATGTCTTGTCAATCAACAAGGCGAAAATCGAGATCACGCGGGGAAACTTCAGCGCTTGGGCGGAGCAAAAGATGCGGCAGGACGCGTTCGAGCTTGCGCAGAACCGGAAGCTGGAAGGCGAGATCGGCAGGCTGAGAAAGGCGGCGACGCAAAAGGCGGGCTGGGCGGTCGAAGCCGAAAAAAAGAAATGGGAAGGCGGAGACAGGGGCTTCATGGGGCGCAAAGCCGCCAAGATAATGAAGCGCAGCAAAATTATCGAAAAACGCATGGACAAGTCCATCGGCGAAAAAAGCAAGCTGCTGAAAAATATCGAGAGCGCGCAAAGGCTGGAGCTGAAGCCGCAGGCTTTCCACGCAAAGCGGCTTCTCGCGCTGAACGACGTGGCGCTTCGATACGGCGACAGGGAAATCCTGCGCGGCTTCAACCTGACGCTCGATGCTGGCGAGCGCGTGGCGCTGCGCGGCGGAAACGGCAGCGGCAAAAGCAGCGTGATAAAGCTGATATGCGAAGGCTCATCGCCGCACGCGGGAAGCGTGAGCCTGGGCGGGCAGCTCGTCGTCTCGTACGTCCCGCAGGACGCGTCGAGCCTGTCCGGAACATTGACGGACTACGCGGCGCAATGGAAGATCGACAGGACGATTTTTTTTGCGATGCTTAACAAGCTGGATTTCTCCCGCGCGCAGTTCGACAAGGACATGAGCGACTACAGCGCCGGGCAGAAAAAGAAAGCTCTGATCGCGCGCAGCCTTTGCGAGCGCGCGCATGTCTACGTTTGGGACGAGCCGCTTAACTACATCGACGTTTTGTCGCGGATGCAGATCGAGGAGCTGCTTCTGGAATGCGACGCAACTATGCTTTTCGTCGAGCATGACAAAGCTTTTTGCGACAAAGTGGCGACGAGGATCGTGGAGCTGGAGTGACGGGCGAGGCCGGGCAAGCGCGCGATGCGCCTGCCCGGCTTTCGCGCTATATTTCCTTGTACGAAAAGTAATCGAAATCCGCGTGCAGGCTCGTGCCGGAGCAGTCCGCGCAGAACATGCCGACGAACGCGCCTGTGAACGCGGGCCCTCTCACGTAGTCGTCCGAAAGCTTGTGCGAGCGAAATTTCAGCGGGATTTCGCTCCACGCGCTTCCGTCAAACGAATAGCTGTACGCGTAAACTTCGCCGCGCACTTCTGCCTTGAGATGCACGCGCTGCGCGCTTTCAGGAACGGGGATTTCGCTGCCGTAAATCGGATTCTCGAAAACGCCGTTGTCAGCAGTCATAACGTCAAGCACGCGGCCTTTTTCCTCATGGAACGTAACATAAAGCGCGGTCCAGTTTTCGGTGTTGTAGTAATTCGCCAGCCCCGCCATTTGCTGCAAATTTTTCGGCGCGAATTCCACCGATGCGCCTGCGTCGAAGTTCAGGCTTTGCCAGCGTCGCGCGACATGCGCCTGCTCGAACGTGGAAGTAAGGCTGTGCGCGCCGTAAAGCCGCAGGTGCCCCGGTCTCGCGCTCAGCGACATCAGGTTTTCGCCCAAGGGGATGCGCAAGGACTGGAAATGGATGTTGAGAGCGCCCGAATCGAAGTGGTCGGTTTCCAGGAAGTCGGCTTCCCACGGGCGCTCCTCCAGCGCGCACTCGACGGTCTGCGCAGGCTGGTTGCCTCCGACGACGTAAGGCCAGCCGTCGCGCCATTCAAGACGCGCGATCGAAGTCTCGCGCCCGAGCGGGCAATACCCGCGGTTCAGGCTTTCGCCCTGCGCGAACTGCCCGTATTTGTTCTCGTAGTTCTTGTCGCCTTCTATCGGCCTTCCCATCAGGTAGACGAGGTACCACTCGCCGTCGCCGGCCTGCGTCCAGGAAGCGTGCCCGGCTTTTTGCAAAGGGTTTTCGGGATAAAACCGGCTCGTGATTAGCG
>Ga0209755_10008551_pt1 | contig 10938 bp, 11 predicted proteins | sample TergutCo191P1_FD_187301 | JGI IMG/M metagenome (GOLD analysis project Ga0209755, IMG submission 187301) | Cornitermes sp. P1 segment gut microbial communities from Petit-Saut dam, French Guiana - Co191P1 (SPAdes) (version 2) | ecosystem: Host-associated > Arthropoda: Insects > Digestive system... | reverse complement strand
AGGTAGCTCCTGCGAGTTACTGTGTGCGAAGCAGTGTCATTAAGTTAACAAAAACGCAAAAAGATTTGTCATTCTGAGGGAGCGCAGCGACCGAAGAATCTTATGCTGAGCAACTTAAAAAGAAGATCCTTCGCTACGCTCAGGATGACAGCTTGGGTTTATCTTAGTGACATTGGTGTGTGAAGTGTCGTATTACAACAGCTCGCAACAGATGAATTAATAATATGTTGTGGGCACCTCTAAAAACCCACCGCCCACCAATCTGTCAGACGCCGGTTTTTTAGAGGTGCCCATGTTGTAATATGGAGAAATTATTTATATGAATTGGAAATTGAAATTTGGCGTGATATGGACTGGACAGGCCATATCTGTTTTTACGAGTTCTGTTTTGCAGATGGCAATCATCTGGTATATTGCATTAACCACTAATTCAGCATTATTACTGTCCCTCGCGTCTTTCGCGGGCTTTTTGCCCATGGCAGTTCTCGGCAGCTTTGCCGGTGCGTTCGTTGACCGCTGGAACCGCAAATTCACCATGATTGGCGCCGATTTATACATAGCGCTGATTAGCACGGTTCTGGGCGTGTATGCACTTTTCGCGTCGCCGCCGCTTTGGTTAATACTTGCCGTTTTGTTCTTCCGTAGCATTGGCTCTGCTTTTCACACTCCTGCAATCAGTGCGGTAACGCCGCTATTGGTGCCAGAGGAATTCTTGACGAAATGTGCGGGCTATACCCAATCCATTCAAACCATCGGATTTATAGCTGGCACCTCAGTTGCGGCGGTTCTTTTCCCCATTTGGGGCCTTTCTGGCATGGTTTGGCTGGATGTTGGCGGGGCTATTCTTGCCTCAGCAGCTGTATTATTTGTGAAGATTCCTTCTCCGCCTAAAACCGAAGATTCAGGAAAGGCTGAAAAGCCCGGGATGTTTTCTGAGATAAAGAGCGCTTTTGAGATTTTGAGAGCGCATAAGGGCTTGTTTGTTTTGCTGTGGGGCGGAACTATATTCATGATGGTTTACTCGCCGATTAATGCCCTATATCCCCTCATGAGCTTGGATTACTTTGGCGGAACGACCACCGAAGCCGCAATTGCAGAAATAGCATTTGCCATCGGCATGACGTTGGGCGGTGTGATTTTAGGGATTTGGGGAGGTTTCAAAAAACGCAACATTACCATGACTATATCAATACTTTTTTCTGGGCTTCCTCTCGCTGCGTCAGGATTGCTGCCGCCTACCGGGTTTGTTTTCTTTGCAGCGTTTTCGTTCTTGGTTGGCTTTTCGGTGCCCCTTTATACAGGGCCGCACACGGCTCTCATGCAGGAGAAGATTCCTCCCGGCTTTTTAGGAAGGGTCTTTGGGCTATACGGAAGCCTTATGTCCATCGCTATGCTCATCGGGCTAGTCGTGTCGGGGACGCTCGCCGAAATCATCGGCGTAAACACTTGGTTTTTGATTTCGGGATTAGTCATAGCGTCATTGGCGGTGGTAATGTTTCTGAATCCGCATGTCCGAAATATTGAGAAGGATTAATGTCCACAAATTTTTCAGTCCCTGCCGCACTCGTAACGCACTCCTAGTGCAGCGGTATAAATGAGGGGGTTTATAGATGCCTATAAAAGCAGTAGGGTTCGATATAGGCCAAACCTTAATAAACTACAACGCTCCACTGAATTGGAAATCTTTACATCCGAACGCCTTACGCAATGTTATGAGTGCTTGCCGGTTTGTCGAGCAAGACAATAAGATTGATTTAGCTGTTGAGATTTTATCGAAATACAATACGAGGGAACATTATAGGGAGTACGAAGTTTCATCGGATACCATTTTCAAGGAAATCTTTGACGCATGGAGGCAAGGGTACGACAAAATGGCTATTGCCAAAGAAGCCTTTTATGGCTTTTTTCAAGCAAAAGCTGTATGTTTTGACGATACTATCAGCACATTAGCGGCCTTGTCCTCAAAGGGTATTTTATTGGGATTCACAACTGATGTTGCCTATGGCATGGATAACACCTATGCACTAAAGGATATAGCCGAAATTAGTGAATATTTTGATGTAGGCTTTACATCAAACGATATAGGATACAGAAAGCCTAATGAACAGGGTTTCAAAATGCTTTTAGAAGCACTTAATATACCGCCGTCACAAATGATGTATATCGGGGACGAGGAAAAGGACATTGTCGGCTCAAGCGGCGCTGGCATGGTTTCTGTGCTTATCAACAGAAGTGCTGACGTTAAAGACTTCGGGCAAAAATACACTATCAAAAATCTCAGTGAAATCATGAATTTGCTATAAATCGCCCTTAATATAACCTATGAATAGGCTTATCTTCGGCTCAATGCCGTGGGCCTAATCCATGGCGGCCTCGCTCATCGCATATGCGAGTGTCCCAAAGTATTGCTCCATAACGGCTTATAGAACGCCACTCAGTTTCGCCGGTTTTTTCCAAATATGATAAAATTTTCTCTATATCTTCCGCCGAATCAATGCCCAGCTCAATTGCGATATCTTCCGCGAGCATTAGGCTAGGGGACACATGCTTGCTTGTTTCAATTGTGTAGTAATGTGTTTCAGGATAATATCCCGACAACAGCAATAAATTAAGCAGAGTATAAAACCCCACACCATCATGCCGGGGGGAAGCCTCGCCACCGAATACATCATGGCAGACACGGTCAAGAAGATTGTCCCCCACATGCACAAAAGATATATTACAGCACATCGCACTGCTCATTTTCATTAGCTTATCTAAAACGCCCGCACCCGTCATGGCCGGAGTTATTGACGTGAATACAAGGTCGAACGCACCAGAAAGCTTTTCAGCGTCAACATCGAGCGTAACCATATCGTGCTGCTTAAAAGAGGCGTTTTCAACCCCAGTGCTTGCGGCGAGTGAATTTCCATATTCAACAAAACGCTTGGAAAAATCCATACCCACAGCAGCCTTTACCGTTTTAGCAAACTCCATGACAAATAGCCCCGGGCCACAGCCGACATCAACAACCTTATCGCCTTCGCGCAGCAATCCCCGTGTACGCAGATAATCTGCCGTAGCAGCCACCCGCTCCTTCATAGATTTGTTGCCGCCATCTTTATTTAATGCATCTATCCATTCTTCAGCGCGCTCATCCCACGCCGCGGCCGTCCGTCTTTTGCCGGGAGTTCCGCGCACATTCCACAACTTCTGAAAATGCTGTAGCTCAGCACGGAAATCTGCCCCACGCCCTTTATCGGCCATAAAGTAATCCTCCCAAATAAATTTTTCTTGTCATGTCACCTGTCTTGTGTCTTTTTTCTGCGCTGTGCCATTGCCCCAAATTCCAAGTCCCGGTGCCGGCAAATCTCCTCGGATTCTATCTGAAAAACCTGTACAGCTTTCTGCAAAAGCTTGTTTGCAAGCATCACTTTTACTGAGGTTTCCGGAGGGTCATAGGTCAGAACAAATGCAATCAGCCGGCCTATGTCCTGCGCTTTAATGCCGCAGGATTTTTCTTCGAAATCTACACCCCAGCAGCAAGCGCCGTCAAATATAAAATTGCGGCCATTTACATCGCCGCGTATTTCCCCCGTGGTATCAGTATCAATTGCGCGGTAAAATTCATTAAGCCAGCCAATGATTTTATCTGCCACTGCTTGAATATCGGGCAAATCTGAAGCATTTTCAAAACGCGCTATAAGGTCAGGCAGCGTTTCGCCAGGGATATACTGCATTTTTATCACTGCTCCATCAAGAGCATAAACCTCCGGCACATGGACATTTTCCGCTTTTAACCTACCCAGCTCTCCCGCTTCAAATGCGGCGGCTTCAATTGTTGAAAAATGCTTTTCAACAACGCCGTCATGCAAAAGGACAGTGTTCCGCTTAGACTTAAATCGGACCGGCTCATAGGCGTAATTCAATGTTGCACCCCGGTACATAACCATCTAATTCGCTGGTAACTCCAAGTACGGCGTTCTTAAGGATATTTTGCACAAATGGAACCATATCAATACGCCGGCCGTTAATAAAAAGCTCAACACCTTTATCCGCGACACATTCCGAGCGCCTCCTGCTGCCATGCAAGGCGGCGGACGCAAACTCTTCGCAGGTCATGCCGCATGCTGTGCAGCACTCTGGCGGAAAACTTGGCAGGCGGTCATAGACCTTGAGTTCAATCAGGTCAACAAGCCGCTTTATATCAGTGGTTGCATCAATCGCCGGAAAACCTCTGTAGTCATCAATTTGCGCGGATATGCGCCCAGATACGCAAAAAGCCATATCGCTCCACTTTTCTGCAAGATCATCCTCGCCGTGAGCGGTAACGATAGTCGGCACACAGATATCCGACACACCTTCCATTACGACCCAGTCGTAATCCCTCTCGTAAAACTCCAATATTTTTGCCGCCGGAAGCATTTCTTCAAACAAAATATCTGTCTCGTTAATTCCGCGTGCGCAAACGAGCCGCGCCCCGGCCGCGCGGTGGCGCCGTGTGTTGCTTTGCGGGTCGGGGTCTATGGAAAAAGCCTCAAAGTGGATTTCCTTGACAGAGCCGACACGGTAACCCCTTGCCGTAAGCTCGCGGATAATTTCTTCGACTGTCGTCGTTTTTCCGCTTTTTGATATGCCGCATACGCTAAGTGCTTTCATATTAATGACCATTCCTTTTGTATTACTTGAGGCACAAAACGACTAATGAAATGAAAGGAGTTGCCATTTTGTGCATCATTTGCGGTTCTTTGAATTTTTTCAAACTAATACCCCCATAAATAACATTACGCCAGTGAGTATTGTAAAAACCAGTATGCCGTACAGCATAGCTATATCGCTCTTGTGGAGCGAAAGTTCAAAAAAGCTTGTGCGGTCCCGCTCGGCCCTAAATGCACGCATCTCCATGCTCATTGCGAGTTCCTTTGCGTTTTGCATACTGGAAACGATGACTGGCAGTATAAGGTATGTGTACAGCGAGAGTTTTTTCTTTAACTTCAATTCCTCTATTATGACGCCCCGCAGCTGTAGTGCAGTCAAACTGTCCTTGAGCTCTTCGGCAAGCTGCGGAATGAACCTCACGCCGACCGAAACCATGTATGCGATTTCATATGGCATCTTGATATGCACCATGCCTTGGATAAGCGTACGGGTGGCGTAGCACGTAAACATTGCGCCGCTTGTGATAAAAATCCCCAGCCGCAAGAGCACCAACAAGCCTGTCTGAATGCCGCCAACGGTTAAAAACTGTATGCCCCAAAGCTCCAGCAGCACTGTCCCAGACGGGGCAAACACGCTACGTATAATCGAAACAGCAAGAAGCATCTGAAACAGGCGCTTTAGCCGTCTTAACATGCTGCGGAAGTCCACGCCAATTGCTATTGCGCATATAATCGATATCAGCATAAGCCCGGACATGAGCCAAATATCCCCTCGGATTATGACGGCAAAGCTCGACAACACAAATGCCAGCGCGAATACAACGCGTGGGTCTGGCAGAGGGCGTGCGGATTTTGTCTGTTGCAGTTTACGCATCAATAAGCCTACCTCCATCCATCAGGCGTGTGTCCGCGCCAAGGTCTTTTACAAACTCCTTGTCATGGCTAATCAGCAAAATGCTGACATTTTTTGCCATGAGCGAGCGCAGCGTTTCGGCCAAAATGCCGCGGCGCCGCTTGTCTAGGCCGGTTGTCGGCTCGTCCAATACGAAAAAGCGTGGCTCCACGACCATTGCCGCCGCTATAGCAAGCCGTTGTTTTTCGCCGCGGCTGAGTGTATATGTTGTGTTTTCCAGTACATTTTCCAATTCAAACTGCTGCAATAGCTCCATCGCCTTTGCCTCAGCCTCGGGCTTTGGAACGCCGCGCAGTTCTAGGGGGAACGCGATTTCTTCAAGTGGATTCGGTGTGAAAATCTGCCTAGATGGCTCCTGAAACAGATAACCGGCCTGTCTGCCGATTTGACCAAGCTTCCACCCGGCGATATCTTCACCATTATACAAGACACAACCGGCATCTGGCCGCAGGATGCCTGCGGCCAGTTTGCCAAGTGTTGTTTTCCCACTCCCGTTTTCACCCATCAGCGCAGTGCAGCGCCCTGGAGAAAAGTATTCAACCGTGAGGGAGAAATCTTGCCTTTTCTCTTTGCCAGAGTATGTAAATTTTACATTTTTCAGTTCAAGCAAGAAACCTTCAGTCATTTTATCAGCGTAGCGTTACCACTTGCAACTGTCTGAGCCAGCGGTTGGTCGCAGCACCCACCAAAACAGTTCTGAACGGCCCATAATGGTCGTCAAGAAGTTCGCCATCCTCTCCGACAACAATAAAGCCGCGCTCAGGATTGAATGCCTCATCAGCGGTCCACTCCATGGAGACATGGTCCGCTGCGGTACAAATGACGGTTGTGAAAGCTGAATAATTTATGCCGAGATGCCGCAAAATTGTCACAAGCGGCAACCCTGTGAATTGCGTCTGCGCACCGCCCCTAATTTCTGCGTAAAAATCAATCGGCTCAAGCGCGAAGAAATCCTCCATCGTTACAACATGCGTCTGTCCGCCGGCCACTATTGCGAATTCATAATCGCCAAACTCAGGTACTTCCATCTCTGCTGCCGGCAGCAGCACTGTTATTTCGCTGACATACCTTGCAAAGCGCATCGGAACCACATCGTTTGCAAGTACCAGCATAAACGGAGTGTTTTCATCTGTGGTAACAGGCTCACCGTCTTCAAGCCATACGAGATGGGCGTTAGCTTCGTCAAGCACCTCAGAAATCAATACAATAGCGGAAAAGCCATCCAGGGCGCGTAAGATTACAGTATCTCCGCCGGCGTAATTAACGCCACTGAGGCGGAATACGTCCAAGAGCGGGACGCCGGTGAAGTTACGCTCATCGCCCCTAATGGTTGCCGAAACAGCCCGTGCCTCAAGCTCCATTATATCGTCCACTGCGGCAATGCGCGTCACGCCGTCTGTACCGGTTATTGAAACTACGGCATCAGTAGCCTGCTGTGCTTCACCGTCAATCTCAACCGCTATATCTACAACATTGCGGAGCCAGCGTTGTGGGAATGAATCCTGAGCGAGAACCAACCTGAACGGCCCGTCACCTCCGGCAGCCCAAGATGTCAGCATCTCGCCGTTTTCCGAAATAGCTAAAAACCCGTAAGCTAGATTAAGCGCCTCATCTGCCGGAATAACCCCTGTATTGTTGTTGGCAGCAGTGAAAGTGAGACTTTCTACAGACGGTAAAGCAATGCCGAGACTATCCAGCACTACCGCTATAGGCACACCCGTGAAGTCTATGCGCAATTCTCCTCCGCCCCTGCGGTCTATCGCATAAAAATCAACTATTCCGAGAGCTTCAACATCGCTCATTGTAACCGTATATACCGCCGTGCCGGCAGTAACAGTAAAGCTTGGCTCCTCATCTGTGTCTATTGTTTCCGGCATGTCGCCAAGGAAAATGGTGTTTTGCACATTATCCCAATTGATGTCCATACCGAGGGCGCCAGCCACAGCCCTGACCGGCAGATAAATTACACCACTGACCATAAATGGCTCTACAACTTCGCCGCGGACGTTCGTGGGAGTAACCGCCTGCCCGTTTACAACAATACTGATGTTCCTGTTTGCGGCCTGTGTATCAAGGCCTATCTCCAAAACATCTCTAATCCAAGTTCCGCGGGACGTAGCCTGAGCCATAATTATCCTGACTGTGCCCCTGTCTTCTTCAAAAATCAGATGTCCGTTATCAGGCGAAAGAGCCTCATTTGCCGGTATTGCAGCAACTGTGCCGTTGGCTGCCGTGACGACAATATACTGCGCGGCTGACAAGGCAGCAGCGTCAACTTGGAGATGCTCAAGCACCGCAGCAAGCGTCCAGCCGCTGAAATCGTCGCCAACCTGCGTTGTAAAGTCCGCCGGGTCGCCGATATCCAGCACTTCACCGATTGTAACGGTGTTTGATGAACCGCCGGCTGTTATCAAAACAGTCTGCGCCTCTGGTGCATCGCCTACAAAAACGGTTGAGGTGTCGGGGCGCCAGCTTATATCAACGCCCAGAGCTGTACTTAAAGCCCTAATTGACAGATATGTTGTGCCAGAAACGAGAAATGGCTCATTGCCCCCGTGGCTTGTCGCGACTTCAATTCCGTCTACAAAGAGCCTTGCGGTGCTGGGCGTGGGCTCTGTGTCTGCCACTGCCATAACAGAGCCTGCCGGCAGCAGGATTGCCACCGCCAGAAGCACCACTATGAGGGCATTTAATTTTGCGTTTCTTTTCATGATTTTTCCTCCATGTACTGTATTTGTATGTGTATTTTTTATATCTCCACGATGCGGCTTGCAATCGAGCGGAGCTCGTCATCGTGATCGACCATGAGCATAGTCCGGCCCTCGCTTCGAAGCAGGCCGAATTGTTCGCGGAGCGCTGCCTTACCCGTGCTGTCAAGCTGGGAAAGAGCTTCGTCAAGCAGCAGCACTTTTGGATCCAGTGCCATTACAGCGGCAAGTACCACGCGCTGTTTCTGGCCGCCTGAAAGCTCTTTAGGAGAAGCAAAACGGTATTGCTCCATGTTCACAAGGCGGAGCATTTCGTCTATACGCGCTGCCATCTCGTCCCGTGGCTTATTGAGATTTTCAAGCCCAAACGCTATCTCATCCTCAATAGAGTCACAAAAAAGCTGTGTCTCGGGATTTTGAAACACTATCCCAAGGCGCAATGCACGCTGTGCTACGCTCAAGCTCTGCACCGGTTCGCCAAACACCAGTACCTCGCCGGAGCATTCAGCCTCGATAACGCTGGGGATTAACCCACAGATGGCGTGCAGCAGCGTTGACTTTCCACGCCCTGAAAGGCCCTTTATAAGCACAGCCTCGCCAACATCCACAGTGAGTGAGAAATCTCGCAAAACGCTGTGCTCGCCATAAGACACCGAGAGATTCTTGACCTCAATCGCCGTCATGACAACTCAATTTCCGTGAGATAGCGTGCAGACCGGTTAGCAAACTGGTCAAGTGAAAGAACATTCATAAATGGGCCACGGCCGCCCGTGTCTGCCGTGCCGAGCGAGCTTCCGCCGCCGTCTTGAATTACAATGAAGGTGTTGCTATTGTCTAGGGCTTCAGCAATAGTCACGGCTGCGCTAAAGCCATCTTCCGAACGGAAAGTGACTAGGCTTGTCCCTGCGTGGCTCACACCGAGACGGGTAAATACAGCCGCTAACGGCACTCCTCTGAAGTTTCTCACCTCGTCCCTATGGGTCTGTGTGACGGCACGGGGCGTGAGTGCAAGAATATCGGCCATTGTCGCGGTATGAGTTCTGCCGCCTACGTTAATATCGAAGGTCCCCCTGCCGACAATTACGCTTGAGTTTCTCGAATCCCAGTGGACATCTTTGTCAAATGCCTCACCTATTGCACGAAGCGGCACAAATGTCGTCCCTTCATGAACAAAAGGAGTGACGATATTTCCAGCAGCATCGCGGGCAAAAAGCTGGGTGCCATCAATAAATATTCTGACAACACTGCCTTGCGGCGGTAAGCTTGCCGGCCTTCTGCCGATAATCACGCTATTGCTTGCGTTATCCCAGCTAACATCCCTGCCAAAAGCCTCCCCGACAGCCCTTATGGGCAGAAATGTCGTGCCGCTGACAAGTTGAGGCTGCACAACTCTGCCGTTTGCATCACGGGGTGTAATCAGCTCCCCTTCAATAAAAACGCGGATATTGCTTTCAGAAGCCGCGGCCGAAGGTGCCATGACGCCGATAATGCAGACGGACACAAGAGCCATCAGCACAGCGCGTCTAAATAATTTTCTCATATAAAAGTTCTCCCTTTTACTGTAATGTGACTTCCATAAGGTATCTCGCCCAGCGGTTGGGGAATGGGTCTTGCGCCACAACGACCATGTATGGGCCGCGGCCGCCTTCTTCCCTTGTGCCGAGAGGCTCGCCGTTTTCCTCAAAGACGATGAAAGTGTTTGTCTCGTCTACTGCTTCAGCGATTGATATTGCTGTCACAAACCCGTCAAGCGATGTGAAAACAACAGTTCTGGCTTCGGAATAGTCCACGCTGAAATGGTCTAATATCCGCACGAGCGGCACTCCGGTGAAAGTTCTCAGCTCCCCTCTGGGGCTTGAGGAAACCCCCACGTAGCCGATGCTGAGCAAGTCGCTCATAGACACATTGAGCGTATCCTCCCCAACTGTCACAAGAAACTCCCCGGCGGCTTGCAACTCAAGGCGTTCCTCCATATTAGCGCGATGCATTATGGCCAGTACCACGACAGCCGGAATGAGTACGCAGAGTACCACAATTATTATTATTGTGCTTTTCCCAGCTTTCTTTTGTTCGTTTTTTTGCTCGTTTTTCTGCTCGTCTATTTCACTCACTTGATATCCCCCTTTGTATAATTATATAAGGCACTATCATATCCTCGTGGCAGAATCTAAGGTGGTCTCCCAGACGGTACGGGTTGCCGTAAATGCGGTGCATCCCGTGGTCAGCAGTGACTATAACCGTGCCGCTGCCCCAATTTTCTACCAGATAGCGTACATATTCATCAATGAGAGCCATTCTTACGCCCACCTCTTCGGTGTAGGGCCCGTAGGTATGTCCCACATCGTCAATGCCCTTGAAATGTACAAATAAAAGGTCGGCGTCAAGATTTCTTCTTGCGTTTTCAAATACCTCATTGTCCGTGCCATAAAGGCCGTCAGCATCGGGCGATAAAAGAGGGAACAGGCTTGTTTCAATTACGTTTGTGGAACTCTGCACGTAGGCAACAGTAAGCCCGAGCCTTGCCGCCTCGGCAAAAATATCCGTAACGCCGTCATTCATGCGCCTATCGCCACGGCTATGAATCCCGTGCACTTCCGGCAGCACTCCGGTCACAACGGTTGCAAGACCCACTGGCGTGATAGGCGGATATGCCGCTATTGCAGGCATCGGGTTTAGGCTC
>Ga0209755_10008550_pt1 | contig 10939 bp, 10 predicted proteins | sample TergutCo191P1_FD_187301 | JGI IMG/M metagenome (GOLD analysis project Ga0209755, IMG submission 187301) | Cornitermes sp. P1 segment gut microbial communities from Petit-Saut dam, French Guiana - Co191P1 (SPAdes) (version 2) | ecosystem: Host-associated > Arthropoda: Insects > Digestive system... | reverse complement strand
TATCATTGCTACTTTGCTTCTTCCTTGAAACTAACCTTAAAGAAGATTTCAGTTGCACTATGAGTGCACATTCAGTGAAACCATAACATCAAAATATTCCTCAAAGTATATTTTCAATGTAAGACGTACCTATGGACACCACAGGTAGAAACGGAAGTGCCAGTGTGCCATTGGATTTTCAGTGGGTACCCCGCCACTTACGTAACAAATTAGCTCATATTAAATCACCCAGCTTCAGCATCATTTACAAATGGCGGCCCTTTTGATTGGTGCTGATTTAGTTGATCCCAGACGACACGGAAGACGACAACCAAGTTAATGTAAACTACCAATAAACTAGCATAAAGCCCTTGGAATAAAAACGAGGAAAATTTCACAATTTCGTTCTCTAGCTATGGCGTCCACAGGTAACATTCCTATTCACCCACAATTATGCATCACACTTGGTATACATGCTGTGGTTTGAAATTTTCTGAAAAGACAGCTTCTTAGTAGACAGTGCTGCTAGACAGGGTACAGTCCTTACGTAAAGGTTCAGGTCACAATACAGACTGAAGCATTGGAAAGTCTCACTGCCGCTTACTGCTGCAATATTTCCGTCTACTTGTAACCACTAACAACAACAACAACAGAACTATGACAGGATAGTAAGTTTAACCAATCTCTCTCTCTCAACTACAACATAAACGAGTAACACAGTGCATATCAACTGTCCTGTTGTCGTCAGAACATAGATAATGGTTGGATAGCAAATGTGCCTTCCAGAAGTACGAATTGTATTTTACAGCGTCGACTCATTGTGCACTAAAGACTCCACAGGTCCCGCCAATCAGCATTCACATGATGCAGAGAGTAAAGGACGCACGCCACTGGAGAAGTGCAAACAAGTGAGAGTTCCAACTACACTGGATGTTATTCCAGTAAATGGGAAGATGCGGTTTAGGGTAAAGACGTCATTTCTGTCAAAGTTGGCTGCCGGCTGCTAAGAAACTGCAGGGGTAGCATACTGTGCAGGCAATCTGGGGTGCCAGCTTGCTTTGATAACACTGATTCTACCCTGCCGGATTACAGCCACTCATTTACTTTTATGACATGCCGCTGAAAGTTGTTGGATTCGAGGCACCAGTATAAGCAGTACTTAACGTTCCAGATTTTCGGTGAAGTAAATGGGTTGAACATGTAGCTCGAAAGGGAAAACAGGTAAGAAGGAGTTGTGTTACTGAACAAAGTTAATGATTACCGGCTGTCGGGACGAGTCAGAGTTTTGTCCTGAGGATACAGTGCTCTTCCTCCGAAGCGCGAAGACAACCAGGAACATTAAGCCTGCAGCAATACCACGACATTTATGTGCACCGACAGCTTTCCTTCTGTGGGACACAAATAATTATCCGACACTTTTGTTGGAAATATTTTATGGACAGCGATTATTCTTAAGACCAAGGAGCAGATTCTGTAAAATTAATACATTTCAGTGTGAGCTATATTAAAAGCAAACATAAGCCCACATATGATAAATATTTGCTTCACAAGTTAAACGTTTTCTGCCACTACCACATTTCGTCACAATTTGTTCAGTAATTTCTGAACTACAATATGTACAGACACAAAACCTTAAATAAGGCATGTTCTGCACTTGCAGCAAAGAGCAAATAAAAGTGTATGTTAGGGAAATATCTTGTGGACTGGCCTGAACTGGTACCGACTGGAGTCCTTTAACGATTTTGATCTGTAGAGGCGTACAAATTTACAGCCTTATAAGGGTGACAGCCAGCTGAATATACCACTTATTTCGCAAACATTGTAAGCAACAGTTGGTCATAGGCACTAACTGCATGTTTATTTTACTGCACTTCCAATTATTTCTGTATTTAGTCATGAAAGCCTACCTAACCGTTTATTTCCCCCTTCTAGTGCCGCAGTCATGGAAGAGTAGAGCTATACCTCTACCCACCCTCTGGGCCACACCGGTCCTGTAACGGGATCACTTTACCTTTTTACCTTTTACCTACCCCTTCATTTAGTCGTTTAAATATATTTTAAGCATTTAATTAAGAGTTTATTAATAAGTAATTACGTAATTAGTCATTTAATTATCTGGTTAGTTCTAAGAAAACCGCAATCGTCAGTTTTATTTAACATGTGCGTTCAGAGTTATCGAATTGAGTTATTGAATGCTGGGAGAAATACAGTGCAGATGATGTGTATCCGTCTCAAACATGTCAAGAATGCTTGAAATCGTTAGTTGTGTTTGAGAATTAGCTTTAAATTCACGTCTCCACCATCTAAGGGCTTCACACACATTCTCGAATTTAAAGTACCATTTCAAAATTACTCTCAGCTGCTCAAACGTCAAGAGAACCTCCGCCATCTTGTATTACGCTCTGTATCATGGGTAGGATAATGCTGTTTTTAATTGCGACCAGCGCCATTTGTTACATGAATGTCACACTATTTACAGACACATTCAATATCGGTACATCATGCAGTCGTAAATAGGTATTATCTAAATAATTACACATATTGAAAGTCTCTGTTAATTACCCAGTATTTAATTACGTACTAGCTTAGTAAATTGTAGTTCAACGAGTTTATTATAACAAAGCAAGAAATAAGCTTTAGATTAACTATGCTATGCTGATTCCAAATCTGGATGCATAATTCTTGTAATATGTAACAGTTTTGAAAAAAGCTGTAAAGAATGCCTCGTACTGAACATTGAAAACAACGGAGTGTATGTGTTGTGTATAATGCGAGAAAGTAGGAATATTGATTGAGTAACATAATAAAGTAGAACTTAACACAACTTTTTTACGAAATATTTTATGCCTTAAAATCATAAAGTAGGAATATGCTGTTCTACTGGTGCACAAACTCGTTATATGCTGTTCTACTGGTGCACAAACTCCTTATATGCTGTTCTACTGGTGCACAAACTCCTTATATGCTGTTCTACTGGTGCACAAACTGGTTATATGCTGTTCTACTGGTGCACAAACTCCTTATATGCTGTTCTACTGGTGCACAAACTCCTTATATGCTGTTCTACTGGTGCACAAACTCCTTATATGCTGTTCTACTGGTGCACAAACTCCTTATATGCTGTTCTACTGGTGCACAAACTCGTTATATGCTGTTCTACTGGTGCACAAACTCCTTATATGCTGTTCTACTGGTGCACAAACTCCTTATATGCTGTTCTACTGGTGCACAAAATCGTTATATGCTGTTCTACTGGTGCACAAAATCGTTCTCTTTGGAAGTGACACCACTAGCCGAAATTACGTTGTGTTGCGAATGCCAATGCAATGTCATTACAGGATAAAAGGCTGTGAGTGTTGGAATTTCGTAATCAGTGCGTCCCCCGATAAAAACCACATTATTTTTAATATGTTACCAAAAACATGTGGACTTTTCCTGCTGTGTTACTTAATTCGTAATTTAATTCTTTTATCCATACACAATACAACCTCGTTAATTACGAAGTAAGCGTGTTGTTAAGCCAGTCAGAATCATAAACACCAAGTGCAATGGTTTCAGATCAGACTCAAGCACTACTGAATCAAGGGTGAGGTGGATGTACAAAAGCGCCTAGAAGTCATTTTTATCTTCCGAATCTGCGGACACGAGAAACGGAGAGGTTCAAGGTGGGCGTTGTTTCTAATCCAGCACCTGAAACTGCAAGGTACTATCGCCGATCTGTCTCCATACACCGAACCACAACAGACAGTTCGTCCTACTCATTTAAAGGCTTCCTTAATTAAAATTCGTCGTGTTTTTCTTAGTTTCATATATTGATTTTCTAACGCTACCGTGTGTTAGAAATCCAGGTGATTCATGTCACGGTGACGCTGCACAGTCTTATTCGCGTTGGGTTCTCGGGAAAATTATCGGTTACATTTACTGGGGGTTCGCGTACTGTCCGTTAGAGCAGATAAAATCATACAACTATATGACTGCCTCATTCCGTATTCTCTACTCATGACTGGTTATCCGCCCATCTCCTGCAAAGCGAGACTGATGTGTAACATTTTATCACATGTTAAGTCTTTTATATTTTAAAGTAATGTAATAAGTAACTTCGCAAGAACGCCGTAACGAAGCGGGTAGCAACCGTCAGTATACAAAGGAGTACTGTTGTGAACAGATGCATCATGACTCTTCAAAACTTAGTCCTAGATTTCGCTACTGAAACAATACGGAAGGGGGCACTACAGTTACCTTGCGGTCTGAGGCACATAATGTCTGCCGCCATTTGGGCATCTGGTCATCGGAGTCGTGGAGCGTTCGGGACATGCGATGTTCAGTGTGTGTGTTGTTCGCTGTAGGTACAGGCCTTGCGACGGGCCGCTTTCCCGTGCAGGGTGTCCCAGCAAATGACAATTAACATGATTTAGAAACCCGGAAAACGGATGGCCTTTTGCCGCACGGGCTTGTGAGTATCAGTGGCTGGAGCGACATTACTACTATTACTTGTCGCGTAACGACAACAACTGCCCAATTATTTCTTCGTTCTGATGTCCAAGCATTTTCTTCAGGGATTTGTTTGTAGATATGCGTAACCTATGTTTGCCACTGGATGGAAAAGGCACGTTTTAAATGCATACTCACAGCACTCAGAATAGACGTGTTCAGTAACTTATGGTAATAGTTTTATGGGATGAAACGTACTTGTTTTTTTCCTGGTAAATACGAAACAACGTTTTAAAGAAACGTGTTGCTTCCATTTTCAGGGTCGAAGAGCTTCGCTTCAGTACATTCCTAAACAAGAAAATAAATGTGCGTATAATATAATACCAAGACGCGTTCGCGTAACCACAGTTACCATGGGAAATCAATAAGTATAAAATATTCGGAGCGTGTGTCTGTATTCTTGCCTTAGATATTCGGTACCAAAATAGCATATTTTCTGCGCCGCATTGCGGCCTGTCTGGCTTTACAATATTTTTCCACATTATCTCATAAATGGCACGATTTTCGGGGAAAAAATGGTTGAACATAAAATATGTTTTGATTTTGTATATCAGTTTTTTTTCTGAAAAATTTCTTACTCTAGGCAGAATTCAGCGAAATAACCATAAGTGTATGTATACTGGTCTTCATGTGGAGTACCTGTTTTTCTTGCCAGATTTTAATCAAACATGCATTCTCCCGACATAATTTCGAAAAATATTCACATATCAAATTTCGTTCAAATCTGTCCAGTGGGGGGCCGAGTTGCTCTACGCAGAGGGACAGCCATGACGAAGCTACTAATCGCTCTTCGCAATTTGCGAACGCGCCTAAAACCAACTACACGGCGTAGCGTCTGAGAAGACCGTAGTTTTCGTAACCGTCACCGACAGTACTTCCAATACCGCACGCTGACGTAACGTTAGTGCCTCATAGGAGGCCATTAATATGATAAGAAACAACTGACACTGAGAATATAAAATGGAATTCCGAAATGTCAGGTGGGTACATTAAACACACATCAGACAATGGGCAGAGTTCAATATAAATGTGAGGTATCAAGGAACTCGTGTTGCTGGCTTATAAACAAATATCGAAGCCAAGCGCTGGGAGAGGCTTCCTGCAGCCAGCTATCTCAAGATTTATGCTGCCGTGCGAAACGTAACGGCGGGATATTCCTACAGCTATCTGAGGCTTACAGCATTCCTCCATGTCTCCACTTGAGAGACCCACACAGCATGTCATAGTACAGGGTACAGAGTGCACCACACAAATATGAACACTGCCTGCTGCAGGCCCCGTCCGTGTCAGGCCAGCACGCTGAACATTTAGAAGAGTGGGGACAGTAACAAGGCTAAAATTCTGTATAATAATGATAGTTCCGAAACTTGTATATAGAAGGAAAATTTGGATTGAGAGAAACAAAAGTATCAGTGAAATTCAGACGGCAGAAAGACCTATGGAAGTTATTGTAATTTCATTTGGAAGTATAAGTGTCAGGGTTAAATACACATGTAAAGACAAATCGAAATAATAACTAAAATATATAATTTTTTCTGCTCCATTCATATAAATCCCAAGGCATTATACATTATCCTGTCATTCATAGCCGTCATAAGCCACAATGCTCTCGGGTGGACCGTTCTGTCTACGTAATTCCCCGACCTCTTGGCGATAATATACAGGTAGAACTGCAAAATTTGGGCTGAATTGCCAGTTGTAAAATAGGGTTTTACTTTGCAAACCGACTTGACATTAGAAGCCTTCGCTCTTCCAGGATGTTACATGGCTTGGGGTCTGTAGTATGACAGTGAATTTCCTTGTGCCCGCATTGCAAACTTGCAGTGTACTTGTACTGTCACTACAGTGGATCGACACACAGAACTGCACATTTTTATTAACACGGGGAATTTGGACGTCTAGTTTTCCAACGACGTAAGTGCAACGTGACGAAGGACATACGAGGAGAAAGGCTAATGATGGGAAGCAGCTGAGATGAGGGGAAATGGGCTGTTCCGAAGATCGGAGTTAAATCTGTATCTTCACACAAAATACCAGCTGCACGTTTTTTTGCCGAGCAAATGGCCTACGTACAGAGAGCACCAGCAGGTAAGTAAAACTCAGTTGACAAGCTACGGGCTAGATGGTAGGGTTTCGATTCTTGGTAGTGATGGACGTCTATCTTCGACAATCTAGCCATTTATCCAAACTGGACCGAGGGTTCGTCTTGCGGGGAAAAAGCGGCAGAGATGTGACACCACTCAGTGGCATCTACTGGCAAAATTAGGAGCTTCGCCGGAGCCCCTCTACATGCCTTCAATGACACGTTCTTAAGAATTTATGAAATTTATGTAATTGAAGACAATGATTCGACGTTGTATGTACTTCAAAGAGAACACGGTCTGCTTCCCTTAGAAGGACCAATATGTGAATTCTGTACAGGTTAAATAACGGCTGTTCATTGTGACGGCCATATGGAACACATGAAGACAGTGTGTGGACAGAAGGCAGAGATCTTAATGTTAAACCTCGCGGTACATACAGTAACCACTAAACTGGAAAGGGCTAAACTGGTAAGTTATTTTTACACTACACAAATATTGAGATATCATTGTTAGTATTCGTTTCCGGAGCTCCATTTTGTATGGTGATAACTGTACCTTGGAGTTATGACGACTCCTCGCATCAACATGTCTCCGCGGGGGCCACCTACAGCCCATACCAGGGCCGAACTACGGCCCCATGTCCGAAACTCCCCTACCCACCCTACATTTCATTCTAAAATGTGTGTCCCTTACAACTGTTACCTTGTTGTCTTGAGAAGCTGCATTGGGGCAAAAATGGTACAAATACGCTACAAGTCTGCGAAGAGATGTTGGTTGGTTTACCGTCGCCGCCACTACATTTCTTACAATACGACACGACCCGGTCGCCAGAGCTTCGTCTGTGATACACATTGTTGGTTTATGAGATCTGAGCGGCCCAAATGGTGTAGTCGGTACAGCGACTCGCTATGGGCTGGACGGTTCGGGGTTCGAACGCCGGTGGGATACCGGAGCCCTTTCCTGGGGGTAAAGCGGCTGAAGCGTGGCGTTGACCAGCCAACCCTATGTAGCGGCGAGGTTCAAGAAACCGTAGACCTATACCTCGACCCTTATTCCACACCTTCATAGCATGTTACAGAGTGGACAGTTTTACTGTAATGACCCCTTTTCCAGGAAGGTATTCCTTCAAATAAGAGTTAGATTCACATAGTTTCTACAGCGCCAGTTGTATATCCTGCCTGTGGCTGTAATGAAAACACAAGGGACGGTGGAGTTCTGCAATCGACAGACAGACTGCGGGCTGCGCAACAGAAAAGGGAACACAAAAGAAAAGGAAAGGAGAACCATAAAATACATTACAGAAACAGAGAGAGAAAGAGAAACAAACGGACCAGAAGTTCAATGCGAAAAAACAAAGGGAAGTATAAAAGAAATAAGCCTTTAAAAAAAGAGAGACACGTTAATAAACAAGAAGGAAAGAAAGAGAGGGAAGAAACGAAAGGAAAAGAATGAAATAAAGACATAAAGTACAAGCATGTGAAATAAATAAGAGAAGTTAAAACGGCGAAAAATTTACCAAAAAAAATTACGTAAAGAAAGTATAAATTCCAGTAACAGCAGGGAAGAAACAACACGTAATAAGCTCTTCACTTTGGTACGTGGAATGCAGTGTGAGAATGCGAACATAGGACTGGAATATTGCTTGAAAGGTGCGACGAGTTGACGAACTTTCAAGCTTCGAAAGAACAACTGCTTCATATTATGTGCCGCTCCTGCATTGAAACACAGTAACTATTGCATCATAAAATGGGACAACCACATGGTGTTTCTCTGTAGACATTCTTTTAAAAAGGCATTTCTCCTCTCTTATTCCAGCGTTGAAGTCACTCGTTAGATGGGCAGTAGTCATACACCAGACTCGTGTAATCTAATTTCGCCATCAAAACCGTGACACACAGGTGCAAAATGCCGTAAATTTCTATGTGCATAAAACATTTGAGTTGTAACAAGTCACAATATTTTGAGTCTCATAAGACAGAAGTTTTAATTTTATAATAATGAATGCTATCGAAAGCAAAAGTGTGTTGATTTTGAATTCAAAAGAAGAAATAATTTGTTGGAGTTGTTGCTGATGGTGGTGTTAATAATAACAATAATAACAATAATAATAATAATAATAATAATTATTATTATTATTATTATTATTAACATATTTCACAGGCGAAATAAAATTACAAGTAGCGCATAGTGTAAATACTGCAACACTATATACCCAGGGGACATGGTTTGTTTCAGGTATATAATTGTAAATACCCTACATAAAGGTGATAATGATGATGATGATGATAATAATAATAATAATAACGATAACAGTGCCACCATAGCAACTCCGTCAATTCGTTGCATATTTAAGGGGCAGAGACTGTAAATAAACTTAATTTAAATAGTATTGTTTTGTTGTTGTAGTTTTTGTTGCTGCTGCTGCTGTTATGACCCTATTAGTTACCGTATATGGAGGCCATGAAGACTCTTTTCGGGTGGCCATCTGGAATCTTTCCTCGAAAGTAGGGCCTAAGTCTGTCGCAGAATAACGCTTTGTGCAGTGGAAATTAACAACACGTTCTATACACACCTTAGTGACTTCGCATCTGTCGCAACGGAAATGATGATGATGATAATGATGACAATAACAATAATAATAATTATTGTTATATTATCAATTTCCCAGCAACAAAGTACTGCGTCAGCATGTCAGTTGTTGCCGTGAAAGTGGAGACAACTACTGCGGATAAGAGGCATTGTAGTCGTGAATCTGCTGTTCTCCTGAGGCTGATGGATGCCGCAACCTGCAAGTCGCGGGTCCTTGACAGTATCAGCTCAACCGATCGCCGACTGTGGCGCCTATCTGACTTTTATCCTGTCGCCTGCTTCAGTGACAACGAAGAGAACAAAAAGTTTCTTAATACTGTGTGAAGGCACAAGGCGGACATGTCTACCTGAGGATAACACAAGAAGAGTAAAATAGGTAATAGAGTAGTTCCATGATATAAAAAACATAATGAATCATCTTTCTGGCCATAGAACTAAAAAATCTAACAAAGCTAATACCAGAGCAAGCCAGTAGTTACTTTTAGTAACAATGGGTATCCGAAAGTATATGGAGGGACAATGCGCCGCTAAAGGTTGCTCCGAAACGTTGGTACCCACCTACCAGACTACACAGTGTCCCAATACAGAAGACAACAGTATACAGCTTCACTGCCTTAAATCCTTGCACAGAGAAATAAGTTGTGCTGGTGTAGACCGAATTCAGCTGTGTCAGGACACAGGATTTTGCAAGCATGGCACTTACTCTAAAGGTCCAGCACATAGTCGATATTAAGCTCTTTTACTAGGCGGGTAACTGTCAACTTTTGAAGCAAGATCCTCCGACACAGGGATAGCGACATATTTCTTGAGACCTGGTTATAATGGAAAAATTCTGAACCTTTTTCAGGCGCTTTAAAAATGCATACATTTTATCTCACAAAGTAAAAACTCTTTCAACGCGATCTAGCTAGTTTTTGTACAAGACATCTCAACTTTTTATGAAACCAGAAGGTTCATCTCCACAGTCACAAAATCTCGTCACTGGACGCTACCCTAATCCAATTGAATGCAGTTCTCCCCAGCTAATTTCTCCATTACTATATCCAAGCTACTGCACCTCTTCGTTGAGGGGTATTTAAGCAAGTTTCAAATATTACATTCCTTTTACATTTTAATATTATAATATTATTTACGTCTAGGTCTATATTTGTTGTATTCCCAAAAGAGGAAAGATTTTGTATGTCTGTAACCAAACAAACTGTGAGGAAAGATTTTGTTTGTTTGTCATCAGGGCCTCCAAACTGTTAGGAAAGTCCAGTCTCCAGTACAATCGTAACAGCGTGTATTTTTTCGTGGTAAAGCGATCGGAGCGTGAAGCTTTATTTTCTTATACCTGCGAGGTTTGTTACATAAACACAGGATCAATTTTATTTGAACCATACTAACCCCTCTTTCGTAGCTGCGACCATGAGGGACGCAGTAGGATGATCCGCATACTCCGACTGTCACCACCAGGCAAGGGAAAGGCAGTTCGAATTTCCGAGTGGCGCCAACTTAGCGCAGAAATCTCACAGACGAAAGAAGAATTCGCTTGTTTCATGTCTTTCCAAACTGTGAGGATATTTTTACCTGTGATTTTAAAATGACCACTGTTTTGTGAAACGGAATTCCAAAGAAACAAAAACAGCCCAAAAAACCAACAGAAGAGACAAAGGCAGAAGACATAATTACGTCAACAAACATTTCTCTTACATGAAGAAGACTTGAAATCACAGCGAATGATCTGTAGACACAAAGGAAACTGAAGTTAACCCTCAAGTTGCTTGTCACCATGACAGACAGCGCCCTAGAGGGTG
>Ga0209755_10008549_pt1 | contig 10939 bp, 9 predicted proteins | sample TergutCo191P1_FD_187301 | JGI IMG/M metagenome (GOLD analysis project Ga0209755, IMG submission 187301) | Cornitermes sp. P1 segment gut microbial communities from Petit-Saut dam, French Guiana - Co191P1 (SPAdes) (version 2) | ecosystem: Host-associated > Arthropoda: Insects > Digestive system >... | reverse complement strand
TGATATCCTTTCTTAAATTGGTTTATTGTTTGATACATACTCCTTGTGTTATTATTCTTTTGATCACCTTCTATTAATTTTATTACATTTTTAATGTACAACTTTTTCTTATTCCTCATTATTTTGTGTGCTTTTTTCCTTTTATGGTGGTACTCCTGCTCTTTATTCTCCCTTCTTCCTTTTATTAACCACTTTTCTATTGCTTTCATCCTTTTTTCTATTGTAATATTTCATTCCTCATCATACCATCTATTTTGTAATGTTTCTGTGCTTTCATCCTTTTCTGTTAGCTGTTGTTTTGTTTCCTTGATTATTGTTTTAATGTTTTCCGATTTTTCATTAACATTATTGTCAATATTATCTTTATCTTCCATATTTTCCAGTATTTCAAACCTATCAAGTTCTATAGTGTATTCTTGTTACCACTTTGAATTTTAAAAAATATTCTCAATTTTTCTTTTCAACATTTTATTTCTTTTCAGTGTTTACCCTTAATTTCACTTTAAAGTTGATCTTCAGTAAGTTGTGATCTGATCCAATGTCTGCTCCCCTTAGTGCCCTGATGTCTGTTATTGCACTTTTAAATCTCTTACTAATAAAAACATGATCTATTTGATTTGCTGTCTTACTGTCTGCTGTGTACCGTGTCTCTTTGTGGATACCTTTATGTCTAAATGTTGCTGTTCTTCCATTAAAACCTTTAGATATTGTGAACTAAATCATTTTTATTTCGTTTTTGTTGGTTTCTTTATGTAAACTTTCATTGCCAAAGGTGGGTTCATATGTGCCTCCTTTACCACCTTTCACATTAAAATCTTCAAGTATTATTTTAATGTCTGAATTAGCTGTTTGAGTCATATTTTGCTGTAAGAAATTATAAAATTCTTCTCTTACCTTTTCCATTTTTTCGTTTGTTTTTGCATGTGCATTTATCAAGGTACAGGAGAACCATTTAGCTTTCAGTCTCAAATAACATATTCTTTCGTTTTATAATTTTAAAGTCTTTAACATATTTTAAAAATTCACATCTTACATAAAATCTGCAGCCAAATTCATGTTTTTTGCTTACTGATATGCTACTAAATAATGTAAAAGCTAATTTTGACAGCTCATTATAAAGTACTTTAATGCTCCTGACCAGAATAAGCTTTTCACGTTCCATGTTCCAATATTCATGTTCCTTTTCCACATCTATGTTTCATCACCATTTATCTCCTTCTGAGGCTTTTCTGAGAAAATCATAACCATGGATTCTTTTACTTAGGTGGGTGGTTAGCCCATTATAAAACCTCAACCTGAAGGGCCAGGATGTTTAAATGTCACCTACCCTTGGTTTGGTTTTGGAGTGTCCTCCTAGGAGGGTTGCAACCAAGCTCAAGGGTCCCTCCTACTCTATCTGATATACCCTTATGATTGGGTCTATCAGACCCCCTTGCTCTGTCTGTTCAGTGACTCATGCTGCCAAAGGGGTTGGTTACCTCAACGTTAGCATGGGTTTCTCACTTTAACAGGACCCACAGCTAGTAGGTGAGAGTGGAGTAGGAGTGGAGAGGTTTGTAGATTTTCATCGTCATGTTGTAAATTTTATTAGGTACCATGTACCTTCACGTCACTCTCCCATATAGGTCTTTGCAAATAGCTTTATTAATTTGGGCTAAAGCGTGGACATGTTTGAAGGAAAAAGTTTGTGCATGTTGTTTACTGTTGATGTGTTTGTGCGTAGGAATATGTTGCAGTAGTCACTGATGATTCTAAGTTGTGATAAGGCTTTTTGAATCATTCTGTGTTGTTGAATAATGACAGAAATTTTTTTATCATCGTTATATGCTTAGGCATTTCATAAAAAGTACATGCCAGCATTAACCTTTAGTAATTTCCTCTTTTTGTGCTTATGTTTTGTATGTTAATTTGGCTTCAGTTGGTGTTACTATTTGGCAGTACATTGTTTTCAAACCATGCTACTTGCAGTTAAATTTTGTACCAGTACAGTACACTTAGCATTTCTACAGTTTCTTCATTTTAATGGATGGTTTGAAAATGAAATGTATCCCGTTAAGTCTTCCACAAAGATGTAAAAGGCGTATTCCGATGTGATTCAGTGACATGAACTGGAAGGAATATAGGCCCTTGTTCCTGTTTAATGACAGCACAGAATGATATTATTGGAAGGGAGTTTGATCTCCCTTATATTGTAGTATATTCTGTGTGCTAAAGTGCTAAAGGCAGTTGGACTCTACACAACACATCTGAATTTGCTGATCAATGTGGAAATGAAGGAAAGGGATGCAAATCACTTTTTTATGTTACCTTACTTCATATAGGTTTATTTGCTAGTTATTTAATGGATTGTGTGGTGTTTCTATTTATTATATTATGCCATCATTGCACAACATATAAAACAGTTGCACTATTACAACTGGTTACATTTGGCTACATGTTTCGGCTGTTCCAGCCATCATCAGGCCAACAAGGAATAGGGTTAATTAACCTTTTGGCGCCGGAATTATTTTTTTTATTTTAGCACACCCCGTATATAAAATGTGAATAATACAGGAACCAAATACGTTAGAATTATGAAACAAACTGCATTTAAGTTATTAACAGTTTAAGGTCATAACCATTGCGAGTTTTGTTTCCTAATTATTATGTGATCAGGACTGTGGGTCGTGCATGGCCCGTATTTTTTAGCATTGTGTTGTTGGATTGATGAAGTTATACACTTATAATGTGCGCAGTTCTGTATATGTCCAGTTCAGTATGGTTTAATTAACTATATTTTTGTATTCACTTTTGTCTAATGTGTGCATTGTCTTGGATGTCGTGGTGATATGCATGTTATGGAAATTCTAAGTGGCTTAAGTAGACTCATGGTTGTTGTTGTTGTTGTAATGGAGTTTGTTGGTCATGTGTTGGTGTTATATGGTGCGCGAGCTGTAGGTTCGACTTTGTTATGTACCTGTCGTACTGTAGTTACTATCACCATTGTTGGATATGGGATGGTTTTGTTCCTATGGTACGCTGATTGTTATGGTATTGTCGTTATTATCTGAAAGTATATATGAACATGGTAGGCTATCGATTGTAATATAAAGTTTCGTTATCATGTACAGAATATTACTTACATTGGCATAGCCAGGTGTATCTTGCTGTGTGTGTGTGTGTACGCTATCAGCAACTGACTGACAGTTCCTGTTAGTGTTATGCGTTTATGTTCCGTGTGCGCACTTTATCAGTTTCTCCGTGAATTACTACATCATAAATTTTGTTCGGTATTACTGTATTCTTGTCATTAATTTGGTTGCAATTCTTGGTTTCTTTATAAATGTAGTATTTATCGATGGTGTCCATTGAACGGCCTTTATAGGTTATATGTAAGATTTCCATTATGTCATCTATGTGTCCTGTGGAGTGGTGGTTATCTATTAAATGCATTGTGAATTTTGATTTATTGTTATTGTATTTGAAGTCTTGATAGTGTTCTTGAAACCGTATAGGGAAGGATCGACCAATTTGTCTGACGTATTTCATATTACAATCAGGGCATGTGAACCGGTAGACTCCGCTTTTTTCAAATTGGCTGCATGTTTTTGTGTGGGTTGATTTTGGGTTGAGAATTCTGCTAATCTTTTTATTAGTGGTGTACAAGATTTTGATTGTGGAATTCTTGAAAAGCTTAGTAATGAACTTGGTCTCTTTACGTACATATGTAAAGTTTGCCCATTTGTTTATGTTATTCTTTTCTTGTTTTGCTATTTGTTGGGTTTTACTGAGGTTGTTTAGGATTATGGGGTCGTATTTGTTGTTGTACATAATTTGTTTTATGATGTTGTTTTCCTGCTCTTTGTTGGACTTGTTCAATTGATAAGTGTTCATTCTGTTGATCATGTAATGTATTGCAGCATATTTGTGTTCAGGCGGGTGGCATGAATCACAAGGTATTATGGTTTCTGTCGTGGTGGGCTTTCAGTATATGTTAAAGGAAAAGTTTACTGTATTTTTTTGCACTGTAATGTCCACTGTAATGTGTGGTGTTTGATTGAGTTTCTTTGTGTAGTGAGTGGATAAAATTAGGAGTTGTGTATGTTTTATTAATTTAATTTTTTTTAATGAAAACAGTTTAGTAATTTAAATTATCCTGATGTGCTTTTCAAACTGAAATATATAGTACTTACCTCAAACCTCTGCATCTCAAGTCATATTTATATATGTCACACTAGTAAGCTCACCTTTTCTAGTTTATAATGCTGAAAATTGAAACTCCACAATTTGAAGCTACATATTTGCATTAGATAATAGGGAACTTACTTAAAATATTAACAGACTTCTGTGCCAGCATGTTCATTAGGTAGTTCAGTTTCATTCATAGTTTCCTGCTTTTGCAGAATATACAACTGTACATTTTTGCAGCACTTTCTCGCTTACAAAACAGAAGAGAAAAATAATTTTAGCCACTGTGAAATACTCAGCTCTAATCCGATATGAAAATCCAGTTCTTGCAAATATGGAGAAGTAACAAATTGAAATAAGGATAGGCTTTACAGTTTAACGCAGTATATATTTTTTACATCTGGGTACTGACACATTTTTTAGAAATGGTTTATGTTCACTTTTGAATATGTATTACCTTCTGTGTAAGAGGATTTTATTTCCCATTGGAGCTGATGTAGAAGTAATAATTCAGGAAGAAAAAATAAAGGTACAGTGGGAAAAAAACAGAGATATTTGTGCCACTCAAGTGAACTTGGAAGGTGCTAGACCAGAACATGTGTCTGAATGTTATTTTAGCATATATAGCATAAGAAGTTTTATTTTTTTGTATTTCAATTACAGTTCCATTGGTATGGCCAAAAGTGCTCTGGAAGCAATAAATGGGTGTAATTTGTTTGGTGAGAAGGGAGCATCCTGGTCTGTTATCTATGTTGACATTGATGCACATAACCGCAATCGAAGTATTTTTGAAACAATGTTACCGAGGGAATCAAGTTCAAAGGTACAGTGCTGTTGGTGTATGTTCTTTGTAATAGACTTCTGTGTTAGGTGCTATAGGAAATATGCATCATTGACTTGTTTTCTTGTGTAGATTGACTTTTTGTGGTATTCCCCTGCTGCAGTGGTTCTCAAACTTTTTTTGTGTGACCTATTGTTGTAAATCGTGTTGGTGTTGCAACATGTATAGTACCATTACCTGCTGAGCTTCACGTTTAAGTCTCCAAGTTAACATGATTATTTCTGGAATTTATGACCCATCAGAAGATTCTTGCAACCCTGGCTTTGGTAGTCATTTCACTAGATGATTTACTGTGGTAGTGTAATGTTTTACATCAATAATAATTAACAACTTATGTGTTACATAATAAAATACATGGTGGTATGCAAGAAAAATTGTGTTGATTGTTGTAAAACATACTAAATACATTTGAATCTCAGCTTTACAGTTGCATCATCTAACAGTATGGATGTACTGGACATTCACTGCATGAAATAGCTTTCTGTTCATATTGTGAACAGTCCTGTACTGGAGAAGAGTTTGTCCATGTTCTGCAATTTTGACAGCCAGTTGCTTGATTGGAAATGTTCTTTCAGGGTGTGGATGCCTCTTTGATACCAACTATATCATTCCCTGCATTTGCAACACATGAGGAAGTGTTGTGTGTTGAAACAAAGGCAAATGTTGTCCATCGGCTGAAAGGCCGTTATGGTTTCAAACGTTTCTGTCGCGATGGCTACAAATGTGTGCTGGAAGACTCTAACAGGAGACACTACAGAAATGGTGAAACAAAGGTAACTAGAATGAACTCTTGGATGAGAATTGTTTAAGTGACAACTATTTGGAGTTTCTGAGAGACAGGATGTGCACCGTTATTGAGAGGGCCGAAGGGTGTTGAGGCAGGCATCCAGTTGACACACCAGATAATGTAAAGAACTTCTAGGGCTGCTGCTGGAACGTTTCATTACAACATCCGTGACATTTCAATATGGCCCAAATCTGTGTTAATCTTTTGCTTTCTAGAGGTAGCCATACACGTTGAAGAAACATGTTTAAAGCTCTTGCATGTGTTCGGGAATGGAATGGTCACACACCTTCTAGTACATGGAATACATTATTTCCTTTATGATATGAGCCACTTAGGAATAAGTGTTATGCAACACATTGACACCCATTGTGAGCGTATTAGAATGTATTGTCTGTCGGCAATATGAGGGTCTTGGTTGGTTTCACATTAGCATTGTACGTTGATGGTGATAACAGTGTCATTGAATACTGACATAAGCAATTCACTGATATTGAAGAAAATGGTGTCACCTGTCTGCAGATGGTTTGAACTTGAATTGCTTAGAGCCAGCAGAGGATGGACATTTCCATTTTCCTTTATTCAGCTCTGAATGTTGGTTGAAAGTGGCAGCACTGCATTTGATTGTCTGCCAAAATATGTTAACCGATGCATTACCTTGTGACTGTCTGTGAGCGTTCAAAGGACCTGTTCCAGGCCATACCTCATCCCTTTTAACCTACCGCTCTGAATGGACATTGACCACCACTCCACCATAATTGTTTCTGGGACACATGCTTTCCAACCACAGAGCTGAATGACCATTCTTTGGTTGTGATTGGAACTATTTTGCACCTAGAATAACAGCATGTAATTGTGTCACACAGTTGTGGAATAACCATTCTGTTGTACATCTAACAAATCCATATGATGACCTTCAGCTGGTCATATTTGCTAGCAGCACCACGTCATCATCATCATCATCATCTTCTCCTCCTCCTCCTCCTCCTCCTCTTCCTCTTCCTCTTCCTTCTTTTCTTCTTCTTCTGGGATGGCACTGTGGTCAAATGCGAATCTTTTCCTCCTCAATGGACTTCTCACTGTCAGCTCTGTTTTTTGACCTCTCTTTCCAGTTTTTAATTTAGCAGCATCACTTATAGGTTTCATTTGAATAAGACTTATATATGTGTGAGGGTTGAAAGGCTCATATGTGTAATACAAGCACAGGTAGTCTTCTCCAGTACAGGCAGTTCTTGTAAATTGTCGGGGTTATGTTCATGAAAAATGTCATACAAATTGAAATTGTGCTTATCAAACATAAAATACCCATTTAAAAACATTATATTTCCTAGGGGTTAGGGGAATGACAACCTTATGTTACATTTTGTAAGACTATACCAATAGTCGACGTGTGGTCCTGTAGAGGACTGTGGTAGTCTTGCAACACAAACAGAAACACTTTAGTTCCTGTCTTTAACACTTCCTTTCATTCTTTCAGCTTTAAAATGAATTGCATGTAGTTACTATGAGCTAATAACATTATGACATATGTCAACAGCTCATTCACCTTTTTCAAGTTGGCTTATTACATCTAATTTCTCTGTTTTTTTGCTGATTTTTCACTTGGATGGCACTAGGTGATGTAGGTTTTTGTTTCTCACTTATTTTGGTAACAAAAGCCAATGCTGCTGTTGAGGTTTTCCTGCCAGTGAGTAGTAAGATAGGATCTTGTGGGATTTGGTATAGTGTAGTCTGATTTACAGATAGCAACATTTCTGAGTTATCTGTTTTTTGTCAGGAGACGGAGGCAACCAGTTTTTCTGAAACATTGGTACCTACATTCTGGACTATGTAGTGTAACATCCCAGTTGACTGTATTTATAATATTCCTGGAAAGCTACAGTTCACGTATAAAATATGTATTAAACCTTCTGAATAATTCCCTACATAATAGGTGTAACACCAGTAATGTGTCTGACTTACGTTTAGAAGAGACCCACTTTGAACTTGGCTCTAACATTGGGTACCCTGTTTGAAGTTATGCGTGGTCTTGTTTAGTCTTTCCATGTAAATATAGGTTAGTGTAGGCCAAAACAACTTACCTGTATATTCATCTCAAGTGTTGCTAAATAACTACACAGTGTCTGACAATCAAGTTCCTGTGTTTTGTAGTAAGAAGATACATCACATTTTTTGTGAAGCGAATTTTTACTGTTTTATTTTGGTACTTTGAAGGGTTTTAATATTGTAATTTAAAATTCTTGTTTCAGGAATTTGAAGGCATTGAGTGTGAATGGCCTTTAATATATATGTTCATGATAATAGATGGTGTATTTAAGTCACAGCCCGAACAGGTTGAGGAGTATCAGAATCTCCTTAAGTCTAAAATCAAGAGAGATGTGAGTGGAGGTACAGTAAGTTATTTAAGTTTTTGGATGACTTTTGCATTAAGAATATTATAAAGTCTGTTGGTTTACAGAGTGTGTTCCTGTCCAATTGTTTTTTTGTAGGCTTGATGCTTGAACATACTAAGTGCACTTCATGATGAATCAGTTACAAAAAAAATTAATTAAAATTTAGAAGTTTGTTATATTTTAAATTTGCTCATATCACAAAAGATTTGAGGTTCTCACAGCAGTGTTGTTGAAGATTCAGTTCATCTGGCATCTAATACTGAGTCAAGTAGTAGGAAGGTACCAACATTTCAAAAGAGCATGCCTTCATTGTAACTCTCACCCATTGCAAGAAGCACTGTGCGTGGACTGCTTCACTGAGAAGATGGAGGGACTAGCTCCTTTGTAATGACAGTACCCAGGTACTGCTTGGTATGGCTTAACATTCCAGAAGACTTGAGTCATGTGCTTGTCTTCTTTAAATACAACAAACTATCAGCCTGTTAAGTTCAGACAGTTTTATGAGGCTGGCAGCTGTATTTTATGGACACTGTCTCCCTCTTTGATTTTGTCATCAACTTGATTGTGTCTCAGTTTATACAGCATGGGAGACTTACATTATTGGTTTTGTGAAAATCCATGTCATGTACTTTGATGTCCCACACAGTGCCAGAAATATGCAGGAATTTGTTCCTTTCACAGCTGGTGTATTATCATATGTATTATGTTGGGCAGAGTGTGTTGATATGTAACATATAGAGAAAATATTCTGGTGTACTAGAATGTGGAGCAGTACCTTGATGGTAGACAACAGAAAATCTCATTCTTCATGAAACTGTGATACAGTATATTCTTGTAGATTAAAATACCAAAAAAATGTTTCACTGTGAACTACATGTTACCATCAGCATGTTGCCCATTCTGCATTGCCTGCAATCCATTTTATGTACACTACATTCGGGGAGTTGTCTGTGCTGTTGTCTTCAAGTTAATGGTTGTCATTGTAGTTAGAGATTTTTAATTTTAATATTAGTGACGACAGGGTTGAAATCATGACCTCCACACTAAGCTAGTTTGCTAAATTCTAGACTGCATGTTTAGTAGATAATAGAGTGAAAAATAAATAGGATGGAGAGGTAATCTGATTAGTTTGAATCACTGGTTGTTAATTATTACTACCCATCATTTACATTAGGGAGGTAAGAAACTGAGGGTATATATTTCTGAGTAAAATATGATGTTAAAAGAAAATTTACAGAACCCATGGTAGTAGCTAGGCTGGCTCAACTCATCAGGAACAGTGTTTAGTGTTTTAATGTGCCTTTTTTTTAATCTGGATGTAGGTGTGATTTTTAATGATTTCCTGTTGCCATGAGTCTCCAGTGGGTTCCTGCCACCTGGATAAAAACATTTCCAGTTAGACTGTGGAAATATTCACAAATAATCATCTCAGGTCAAACTGCTGCTGTTGTACTCTGTGCATGTGATTAAACCAATACTTTGAGATTTTTTTATTTTCAGACCCAGTGATACCAATGTACTTCTATGTACATGAAAGTAATATAGAATTGGAGAGGCAGGAACCTGGTAGCCAGATGCGACTACCCAGTAGTGAAGGCAGTGGGTCGAAGGGGATGTTCCTGTGGAATCAGGCCATGTTTGTCATTGCTCAGCTGTTGACAGCTGGGTTGCTGCATATCAATGAGCTGGATCCTATACGGCGCTACTTGCCTTCTTACAACAGGCCTCGTAAAGGTGGAAGATACTCAGCATTTCAGGTGAGCATGATCATCTTTGGTAGTGTTCTTTATACTAAGCATGTGTAATTCCAGATTTTTTTATAGTGATTCGAGAAAGATGGACAGTTCACACATTTGAGTGTTTATTCTCAAACTTTAAGAATTTTTAGATACAAAGCCATGTGCATACCACCTCATCCATCAGATTCCTAATAATTAGCAAAAATTGCACAAACCAACTTTACAACAAAATTTGTTCCTCATCTTCCTTCTTTCCACACTGTATCTATCTATATTTATGTTTGTAGTCTCATTATTTCACTCCTCTGACCACAAACTCATCTCTATATTGTTGGTCAAATTGACTGTGGTCTCTGACCAGAGTCTCATGTTCTCAACACAGTACCTTTTAACAAAGAGAAATTCTTGTCTCAGGCTGGGGGGGGGGTGAAGAAAGGAAAAAAAAAAAGTAGTTCTGTCTACTTTGTAGTGCAGTAATACAGTGAAACGTCTGTCCATCATATCTAAAGGGACCTCATGGAAAACAGCAGTTGTGAGAAAGCTTTAAATGTGCTAGAAACATGAGAAACAACAAAAAGTAATTTTACATTTTGAACTTGTTCCCTACAAAAATAACAAAAATTAAAAAAATGGGTCTTTAATGCCTGTGTGCAGTTTACTTTTCCAGAGATTTCTGTAACTGACAACTGTTTAGTTGAATCTTTCTGTCTCAGATGAAACACTGACAGTTTTTAATTCAGAGTGTTCTGAGTGTCATGCTTGCCGATGCTGAATATGGAAAATAATGATTTTACAACTTATAAGCAGCATGGGCTTGGTAAAACTTGGTACAGATTCAGGGTCACATTCATCTCCCTCTTAACCCTACTGTTCCTCCCCACAATCATCATGCAACATCACAAATGCAAGAGTATTGTCTATGGATATCAGAAATAAGGTTTATATTTGTAGTGCTTAGCTGAATTCGGTTTCCATGGAAGGCATTATCCTGTTCTTCAGTACTGGAGTCCAAGTG